>Ga0257117_1000016_pt1 | contig 234309 bp, 225 predicted proteins | sample SI112_135mmetaG_FD_190157 | JGI IMG/M metagenome (GOLD analysis project Ga0257117, IMG submission 190157) | Marine microbial communities from Saanich Inlet, British Columbia, Canada - SI112_135m | ecosystem: Environmental > Aquatic > Marine > Inlet | place: Canada: British Columbia | collected... | reverse complement strand
CCCTAGCTTTCGCACACTGAGTGTCAGTAATAGGCCAGAGAATCGCTTTCGCCGCCGGCGTTCCTTCTGATATCTACGCATTTCACCGCTCCACCAGAAGTTCCATTCTCCCCTCCTACACTCAAGATTCGCAGTTTCAGATGCAATTCTCCCGTTGAACAGGAGGCTTTCACATCTGACTTACAAACCCACCTACGTGCTCTTTACGCCCAATAATTCCGAACAACGCTTGCCACCTCTGTATTACCGCGGCTGCTGGCACAGAGTTAGCCGTGACTTCCTTTGGAGCCTTCGTCAAATAAATGTGGTATTAACACACTTACATTTCTTAACTCCTGACAGGGCTTTACAACCCGAAGGCCTTCCTCACCCACGCGGCGTCGCTTCGTCACCCTTTCGGGCATTGCGAAAGATTCTCGACTGCAGCCTTCCGTAGAAGTCTGGGCAGTGTCTCAGTCCCAGTGTGGCCGAACAACCACTAAGTCCGGCTACCCGTCTTCGCCTTGGTAGGCCATTACCCCACCAACAAGCTGATAGGACATAAACCCCTCTCTAGGCAAAAGGTATTGCTACCCTCCCATTGACAAAAGAAAATTATTTTCTCTTGTATTATTAAGTATTAGCTCCGTTTTCACAAAGTTGTCCTTATCCTAGAGGCAGGTAATCTATGCATTACTCACCCTTGCGCCACTCGATTTATATCCCGAAGGATATATCCTCGTTCGACTTGCATGCCTAATCCACGCCGCCAGCGTTCGTTCTGAGCCAAGATCAAACCCTTCATAAATTTAATAATGTACTCATTTACATCTTTTAACTACTCGCTCCTCTCCCCGCACCGACTTAACGGCAACAAGCAGAAGAACTTATAAGTTATACACCCAACGCTTTTATGTTGTCAATTTTCAATGAACAGAAGAGCGCATTGTAGACTGAAATTGAAAATTGTCAATAGAAAATAAAAATTTTAAATGGACACCATATAAACTTACTTTTATAAGTGCCTATCAGCAAAGACTATATAGCTGATTTATTTAATTGCATAACCTTAAAATTTAATTTCCAATCGCTCACAAATACAAAAGGTGCCCAGAAAAAATGTTATTAGTAGTAAAATCTTCATGTTCTCTTTAATAAGCACAAAATCACAATTCCTACCTGAATCTTTGGTAAAATCCCACCACTTAGCAACAAGCACATATTAACACTTAAATATTACCAAAAATTAAATAAAAAAATACTTGACTTCTGGGGCAAATATTGTATATTTCCAGAAAATATCTACAATATATTGTAGGAGGAAGCTAAATGCGTTTAGTATTAGAGGAATTTAGACATATAGGTATCCAATTCAGTCTGATTGTAATATTAACAATGGTATATTTTTTACTTGTAAGGTTTGTTACATAAAATGGATGACAACTTAAGACGTCTAATGGCACAAATTGAGGCAGAGCAAGGTCTGCGACAACTAAACGAGATTCTTCCTCAGTGCATGGATTTACAAAGGACACTGGCAACGCTCATGCACAATTTCTATACCTCTCTTTGTAAAGAGGGCTTTACGAAACAGGAGTCTCTAGAAATAATTAAAGCGCTTGGCACAGGCTTAAACAGCAATTTGAATGACGAATTGTAACTTCGGGTGCTTTGCGCTGATCAAAACACACGTTAGTAAATAATTGACATACCCTTAAACACTCTTCAGTTTTTCCACACTCAAATACGAACAATCCGAAATCTCATGTAAACCTGCTAATAGTTAAATAGTATTTTTATTGTACAAGTAGTGTAATTAAGAGGAAAACTATAGTTGTTTTTATTATGGAAAAATGATATCAACTCAAAGATACTATTGTAAGAAAGCTATTCTAATAACGCTTATACTATTGTCAGCAATAAATGTATTCACAAAAACAAACTACGCTGCAAATACTGATATGATGAAAATATTTTGCATAATCCCGATAGGACATATTGACGACAAAACCCTACAACACACACAAAAGGAACTTGAAAAAAGATTTAATGTAATAGTAGAATGTGGAAGACAATTAGAAGAGCCTACTTATGCTTACCACAAGCATAAAAAGCAGTACAATTCTACAACGATATTAAAAAAAATATACAAATTAAAACTAACAGGATATGACAGGATATTGGGAATAGTCGATGTTGATTTGTATGTACCTGAACGTACATTTGTTTTCGGAGGAGCGGACGTAAAAAAGAAAGTATCCGTTATTTCTTTAACAAGGCTCAAACAGAAGTTCTACAATCTATCAGATGATTCTGCGCTATTTAATTATAGAACAATTATTGAAGCCGTCCACGAACTTGGACATACATATGGTCTTTACCATTGTAAAAATAATAAGTGCGTCATGTTTTTATCAAACACCATAAACGACACAGATCATAAAGGAGCAGATCTTTGCAGTAAATGCAAAGAAATCATGGAAAAGAAAAAAGACACTTTAAAACCAGAATAAATGGTATCCTCAAAAAAAATACAAAAACAGACGAAAGACGCCCCGGGGATAACCGCTAAAGATCTTGCAAAAAAACAGAGAGAAATTTCAGTTAGTGAGTTCTTCACAAAGAACAGACACTTGCTTGGTTTTGACAACCCCAGAAAAGCCTTGCTCACAACGATCAAGGAAGGAATCGACAACTCTCTGGACGCATGTGAAGAAGCGAAAATCCTCCCTGACATAAAAGTACAGATAAGCCACATAAATAAATCTGAAGATAGATTTATAGTTACCATTGAAGATAATGGCCCCGGCATCTTAAAAACACACATACCAAAGATTTTCGGCAAACTGCTTTACGGCTCAAAATTCCATACACTTAAGATGTCTAGAGGTCAGCAGGGAATAGGTATATCTGCAGCAGGCATGTATGGCCAGCTGACAACCGGCAAGCCGATACTGATAACGTCTAAAACGTCACCAATGGCGCCTGCACACCATTATAGCCTTGTCATTGACACGCAAAAGAATGAACCTAAAATTATAAAAGATGAGGTCGTCGATTACGAAGTCAAACGAGGCACAAAGGTAGTTATTGAATTAGAAGCAAGATACCAGAAAGGCCGGCAATCTGTTGATGGATACATTGAACAAACATCCATCGCCAACCCACATGCCGAGATAACATACATCAACCCAGAAGACAACGAAATAAAATATCCCAGAGCGTCAAAGGAACTGCCGATAGAACCGAAAGAGATAAAACCACATCCCTATGGTATTGAACTGGGAATATTGATAAAGATGCTGCATGATACAAAATCTAAAAATCTCCAATCCTGCCTTACGAATGATTTCTCCAGGGTAAGCACAAGAGTTGCAAATGCGATTTGCGAAAAGGCCGGTTTAAATGGAAAAGCCCGACCCTCAAGGATCGCAGTCCAGGAAGCAGATGCACTTTTCAAGGCTATCAAGTTAACCAAGATCATGAACCCCCCTACAGATTGCATCTCTCCAATTGGAGAAGACGCTATAATAAAAGGCCTAAAAAAACAGATCAATGCAGATTTTTTCACATCAAATACACGACCACCATCTGTGTATAGGGGCAACCCATTTCAGATTGAAGTAGGACTTGCATACGGAGGAGACCTGCCGGAAGAAGGCTTGATAAGATTGCTGAGATTTGCGAATAGAGTCCCTTTGCTGTATCAACAATCCGCGTGCGTCGTTACCGAATCAGCAATAAACACTTCATGGAGAAATTATGGACTGTCACAATCTACCGGGGCGCTCCCTTCCGGACCGATACTCCTGATGGTACACCTCGCATCTGTATGGGTACCTTTTACATCAGAAAGTAAAGAGGCAATCGCACATTACCCGGAGATTGAAAAAGAGATAAAACTGGCCCTGCAGGAATGCGGGCGCCACGTATCCACATTTATCAAAAGGAAAAAGAGAGCGGCTGAGGAATTAAAGAAGAAGTCATATATCAAGAAATACATACCTCACATTGGAATAGCACTAAAAGAAATACTAGACTTAAACGACAAGCAGGAACAAAAAATAATTAATAACCTGGCAGATGTCCTTGAAAGGAGCAGATCATGACAAAAACACTTAAGAAAATAGAAGAATCTGCTTCCACCATTCACAATAAGATCAATAAGAAACAAAAGCCCAGTATGGAGTTTCCCATTCGTTCGTTGAGCAATGTCAAATACACTCCAAAGAGAGGTTTTCTGGAACTTATAGGACAAAAAAAATCACGCACTTTAACGGTAAATACCGTAAAGACATTTGCCCAGACACTGAGGATAATGTCCCTTTCCAAAGAGCTAATTGAAAAAGATGATGTAGCCACAAAAAGGGAAGCCTATTATGTATCCAAAAACTGGGACGATGCACGCTTTGAAGAGCAGCCAGAATCAGATACCGTAATCGATGATGTCGAGGCGATGTTTGAAGTCAATAGAGAGCAATTGGGTTTTATCCCGGAAGAGAAGGGAGGAGATGTCGCCGGGAAACTGGTAGTAATAGACAAGGATCAGGACACGGGCAAACAACTCAAAATCGACTGCACTAAATTCGGTTCAGGTGCATACTCTATTCCCATTTCAACTGAGCATCTGAAATTCGAAACCAATGCAAAATTTATACTGGTAATAGAGACGGCCGGGATGTTTCAGAGGCTTGTAAAACACAATTACTGGAAAAAAGCAAACTGCATATTAATCTCCATGGGAGGCGTACCAACCAGGGCATGCAGGCGATTTATCAGGCGCTTGTCAGAAGGAAAAAAGATCCCTGTTTATGTCTTTGTTGATGGAGATCCTTATGGCATCAGCAACATATACAGAACCCTCAAGGTGGGGTCAGGAAATGCCGCACACATTAACCAGTATTTCTGCGTACCAAATGCACGATACCTTGGCATAACACCGCAGGATATCATTGATTACAAACTCCCGACCCATCCACTAAAAGACGTAGATATTAAGAGAGCAAAAGACGCCTTAAAGAACGACCCGTTTATAAAGCAGAGTAAAGAGTGGCAGAAAGCAATTAATCAGCTGTTAAAAATGGGTGTCAGAGCAGAGCAACAGGCGTTGGCAAAACATGGCCTAAACTATGTGATTGAAAAGTACCTTCCTCAAAAACTGAAGAAGGCAGACAGTTTTCTTCCATAGCAGGGAAAACCGTGAAATTTGATAATTATTAACACATATCACACATAAACCTCGTGGCAGGCTATCTGGTGTCCTCCCAAGATCTTCCTCAGTTCCGGTACCTCCTTCTTACACCTCTCTACCATTATCGGACAACGGGTATGGAAGCAACAACCCGAAGGTGGCGATGAGGGAGACGGCATATCTCCCTGAAGTAATACCCTGTCCTTACGTTTACCAGGAGTAATTTCAGGAATAGCAGAGAACAGCGCTTTAGTATACGGATGTTTAGGATCAGAGAAGAGAGTATCCCTGTCTGTCAACTCCATGATCTTGCCCAGATACATTACCGCGACTCTATCCGCAATATGTTCAACGACCGAAAGGTTATGCGCAATGAAGAGATAGCTCAGATTAAACTCTTTCTTTAAATCCGAAAGCAGATTCAACACCTGGGCCTGGACCGAAACATCTAAAGCCGACACCGCTTCATCACAAACAATAAATTTCGGACTAAGGGCTAAAGCCCGAGCAATTCCAATTCGCTGGCGCTGCCCACCGGAGAATTCATGGGGATGCCGTTTCGCGTAATCGGCAGACAACCCAACCTTCTCTAATAATTCTGCCGTCTTTTCACGCCTTTGTGTAGACGTTCCAATACGATGAATTGCCAAACCCTCAGAAATTAATTGCCCCACTGTCATGCGAGGATTTAAAGAAGAGAAAGGATCCTGGAAAATAATCTGCATTTTTTTGCGCAAATAAAAGAGAGAGAGCCTGTCAGCACTCAGAACATCTGTACCATAAAAATGAACACTACCTTCTGTGGCTGGAATTAAACGTAATATTGTCCGACCTATTGTAGTTTTGCCGCAGCCAGATTCACCTACCAGGGCCAACACTTCCCCGCTTGCAATATCAAAGCTCACCCCATCAACCGCTTTTACATGGCTGGTAGTTCTGGAAAACATCCCTTTCTTCGAAGTGAAGTACGTTTTGAGTCCTTTTACTTCCAGAAGATTCATTTCCCCTCCTCATATAAAAAGCAGGAAACATAATGATCTGTACTAACTTCCGTTATTTCAGGGTCCTTCTGTCGGCAAACATCCATGACGTGAGGACAACGGTCAGCAAAATGACATCCTTTTGGATAATTCTGAGGTTTCGGAACCTGTCCCGGAATCTCGTTTAATCTGTCTACTCGATTGCCCAATTGCGGGATGGCCTTAATGAGGCCCTGTGTATAAGGATGTTTAGGATTTTTGAATACTTCAATTACTCCTGCTTTCTCTACCACCTTGGACGCATACATCACCAACACTTCGTCAGCCACTTCCGCAACCACCGCCAGATCATGAGTGATCAATAAAATAGACATCCCTTCGGTTGACTGGAGCTGTTGCAAAAGGTCAAGTATCTGAGCCTGAATGGTCACATCAAGCGCAGTCGTCGGCTCATCCGCAATCAACACCTCTGGGTTACAACTCAAAGCCATTGCTATCATGACGCGTTGCTTCATTCCTCCCGACATCTGGTGAGGATATTCATCAATTCGCATTTCAGCATCAGGAATACCGACTTTCGTAAGCATTTTGATAGCACGCTGCCTGGCCTCTTTTGGTTTAACCTTTTGATGAAGCACAATTGCTTCCACGATCTGATTGCCAATCGTGTAAACAGGATTGAGCGACGTCATCGGCTCCTGAAAAATCATGGCAATTTCATTACCACGGATATCACGCATCTCGTTTTCCGTCAGCTTGACGAGATTTTTTCCCTTGTAAAGAATCTCTCCGCTTTCAACTTTCCCCGGGGGCATCGGGATCAGGCGCATGATCGTATATGCCGTTACGGATTTACCACAACCGGATTCACCGACAACACAGAGTGTTTTCCCCTTCTTAAGAGTGAAATCAACTCCATCAACAGCCGGCACCACCCCTTCATCCGTATGGAAGTGGGTTTTCAGATTCCTGACCTCAAGGACGATATCGCTCATTTCTGCCCCCTCATTTTCGGATCCAGAGCATCCCTGAGCGTGTCGCCAAACAGATTCACTGGCAACACCAACGCCATCATAAATATAAATGCTCCCAACAGATTCCACCAGACTATCGGTTCGCGGGCCAGTTCCAGATTCGCCTGATTTATCATGTTACCCCAGCTATAAGTACTTTGTCCTACCCCAATCTTCAAATAACTCAATACCGCCTCAGCCAGCACTAAATGGCTGAAACCCAGGACACTCGTTATCAGAACAAGATGAAAGATATTGGGAACAATATGCCTGAAGAGTATCCGAATACGACCCGATCCCAATGCAATAGCTCCCTGGACATAATCCAGCTCCCTGGTCTTCAAAGTCTCACCTCTAAGAAGCCGACAAAGGGAAGTCCAGCCGGTTATTCCCATAATCAAACAGAGGTTGAAAATACTTGCTCCCTGTATTAATATGTAAGCTGCGGCAATCAATATAAACGGGACAGACCCGACTGTTGAATAGACAAATTGTATCGACACATCCGGCCACCTCCCGAAATACCCCGCGATAACACCTAGGACCAGGGCTATCGGAATGGAGATCATGGTCGTAAATCCACCTATAATCAAACCCGTCCTGATCCCTTTAAGACAGATATACAGGACATCTCTTCCGACAACGTCCGTACCCAATAGATGTTTTCCCGGATAGTTAAGTTTCTCCTGATGCCAGACACTTTCTCCATCTCTGTTTTGAACAAGATCTTTGGTAAATTGATGATCAGAGAACGGAGCAGAATAGGTCTTTTCATTATTAGTGCGAATTCCGGTACAAACACGGTCCAATATTGAAAGAGCACTGTTTTGATATATTATCTTACCTCTCTGATCCGTAGAGACCTTCCCGGTATCGTCAAGAAGCGGATCACGCCACTTAAAGCTGTCCGCAATACCAACCAATACGAAGAAGCAGAGAATAAAGAATGATATGGCTGCCAGTTTCCTTCTAAATATGTAACGCCATATATCCCTCCCTCTCTCATCCTTCACTGAATTATAAGCGAAATAGCTGATTGCCAGGAAAACAACTGCAGCAATCGCATTTTGCAGAGGGTAGTTATATTGAATGGATTCTGACCATGTTTTAGCTGTTAATAGAAACATATTACCTAAAAGTTTTAAGTTAAAAGTGCCTAAAATGCCTAAAGTTAAAAAACATAATAATTTACAACAGAATATCTTTCGTATGTCTTAATTGCTAAGCCCATTTAATTACAGGCCTAAGTCGGTACTTAAATGGGCCCCCTCACCCTTCCCTCTCCCCCCGGGGGAGAGGGTTAGTTATTATTACTTAAACCTTATCCTTGGATCCACCAGGGTGTAGCTGATGTCCGTTAAAATTAAACCTACTATGTAAAGAAGAGATCCCAGAAAAACCATCGATCTGACAATTGCAAAATCCTGCGCGTCGATAGCTTCAATGGTAAAGTTTCCTAGTCCGGGAATCCCAAAGAAAATCTCCAGAAGGAAAGAGCCCATAAACAGGAAGGGAATGCTCATAACAATATTTGTCAGGAGCGGAATCATGGCATTTTTCAAACAGTGTTTGAAGAGTATCACTCTCTCTGACAGCCCTTTTGATCTTGCAGTCCTGATATAGTCCTTGTTTATCTCTTCCAGAAAGATCGTCCGGTAAAAACGGACACTCGCCCCAATACCGGAGATCACCCCGACGAGAACCGGCAGGAAAACAAATTTCCATGAATAAATACCTGATTCATAACCCGATATCGGAAACAGCTTCAATAATTTCCCAAATATAAACTGACCCCCGATAATATAAAAAAGCATTGAGACTGACATCATAAAGACACAGAGGACCAGAGCCCACAAATCGACATATGTTCCCCGGTAAAAAGCAACAATCAGGGCCGTACTAATGCATACGATCAAACTCAAGAATAGCATCGGGACTGTAATCGTTAGCGAAGGTATCATTCTGTGTCTGATCTCTTTTCCGATATCAAGGTTGTTCCGATCTGATTTGCCAAAATCAAATTTCAGAAGTCTTGCAGATTTTTGAACAAAGATTGTCTGTGTTATCTTAGAGAATCCCTTCTCTTCAGAATTGAAAACACGGGGCAGATGGTAACTGTGGTCTTTTTTCCACTTCTCAATAGCTTCTGGAGTTACGTTTTTGTCCCCGAGAATTTTCTTTGCCATCATATCCGGTGGATTGAGAACAAAGAACAGGAAGAACGTCAGCAAATTTACCAGGAGAATGACCGGCAGAAAATAGAGAACACGCCTGATTGTAAAGTCGAATATATTCATGCCGTAGCCTTTCCGCGGCGGCGAATAGTATTAATAGCCGGCACTGTACCTAAACCTAATAAAACTACAACTAGAATCAAAGGCCAGAACCTGGGCTTGTTCCACTCCTCCCGCTTCTCCTCTCGAAGAACGTGATCAATTCTTTTGAACTTTAAAGCGCCCCTGTACATTGCATTTGGTTTCGCATTTGAATACCACTCATGGAACAGCCCGTAAGCAACCGGATTAAGACCCCCTACCCATGGACTGTCCTTGTGCAGAATATCCTTCATTTCCCTGATAATTCCCAGACGCTCCGGCCCACTAGGCATAGTTTCCATTTTCTTGAAAAGTTTATCAAACTCGGGATTCTCATAGTTAGAAGTATTCTCACCTTTATATTTTTCTCTGGAATTCGGACCGTAGAGAAGAAAGAGAAAGTTTTCAGGATCCGGATAATCTGCATTCCATCCCCACATGGTAAACTGAAAATTTCCCTGATCTATTTTTTCTCGAAAACGATTGTAATCGGAAGTCTCATTCTTCATAACTACACCAAGCTTTTTAAACTGCTTCTCAAACCAGATTATTCGTGGCCCAAGCGCAGGTGAATACCAGGAATTAACAAAGGTGATCTCTAGAGGACGACCGTCCCTGTCTTTTCCATTCGGATACCCTGCTTCTGCCAGGAGCTTTCTGGCCTCATCTATTTTTCTGCGTTTTGCACTTTGCGATTTTTCATCCCAATAATATGCCACCGGGTTCATACCGGCCTTTCCCTTCTCATATCCAAAAATCCCTGGTGGCAACGGGCTTTGAGATGAAGTTCCACGGCCATTGGCAAAGATTTGAATATACTCCTCCATATCAATCGCAATAGAAAAAGCCTGTCGCAACTTCCTCTGTTCTTCAGTATATCCACCAACAATCGGATCACTCATATTGAACGACACATACATGGTCGACGGGCTGACACTTGTGAGAAGGCTGATATTCCGGTCCTTTAAGAACTCCGATGCCTCAACATTTCCATGTGTAGAGATCTGTATCGCCTGTCCAAAGCTGTCCTTGGAGATTCCGGAAGTATCGTAATAACCTTGAAGAAATTTGTTCCACAAAGGAATCGACTCTTTCTCCTTCTTGAAAATAATTTTATTTAAAAGAGGGAGCTTTTTACCTGCATCCACGAGTAGCTCTTTCTCTCTATCCCCCTCTTCTCCTGTTGAAGGATAGAATTCATCATGGAAATTTTCATTAGCCACAAAAACATATTCAAGGTTAGGATCGTATTTCTCAATCCGATAAGGCCCTGTCCCCAGAGGATAACGATCGATCGTAATCCCTTTGTCACGGAGAATACCCTGCTCAAAGAAATCTATTGCCTCCTGTGGCATTGGTGCGAAAAATGGCATCGCCAGCCAATAAAGGATCTGAGGATATGGTCTTTTCAGAATAATCTGATACGTATAATCATCTATCAATTTAACTCCGGGAAAAGGCTGAGCATTCAGATCCAGATGGATCGGATTCACTCTTTCATCCTGTTCCCTGTTATAAGCTGCCCCCTGTTCCTCACTTCTGCGCTTCCTCTCGGCTTCCAGATCTTTAACTAATGCACCGGCGAACGTATCAAGGCCATCAATGTACTTCGCCATGATTGGCAGTATCGGACATGGAAGCCTGGAATCTGCCAGTCGTTTAATCTGATTGACGTAATCAATAGCTTTCAATTCCCGGGTAGCGACTTCGGAAAAATCCGTAATGTGATCAACATCATTTAATATCGCTTCAGGCCATTTTGTTTTCACAAAACAGGGATGATTTTGATATTTAATTCCTTCTTTAATTTTTATTGTATAGACAACTTTATTAACCTGCTCTATTTCAGTATCAGCAGGTAATTTTCTACCATCAGCATCATAATACTCAGCAACAGGGATATTCGTAGCAGTTAACGGTTCTAATTCATAAGGTCTTTTCAGGAAGTGATACTGAAAAGGAGGCTCATAAACCAATTCCAGAAACGCATACTCATCAGAAGAGTAAGAGATCGCCGGATCCAGATGCTTGGGAGGTTCCGAATAAGTCGAATAAAAAATCGGCTGGGCTCTTTCCGATTTCGGATAGGGGTGATTCGGGGTACAGGAAACCTGTCCCAATAATACCAATAACAAACTTAACATCAAAGGTTGCTTCAATGCATTTTTTAAAACTGAACAATCTGTCCTTTTTCTCATAACTATTTATGTTTTACCTAATCCAAGCCTTATAGATACTTCATTAAGCTTTTTGTCAAGCGTCCAGATAGGCGTTTGTGCCAATACTGCCGAAGCAAGCAGATGGATGTCAATATATCCTAATTCTTTTCCCATCAATTTATTATTCTCAATAAAAGGTAAAACCTCTTCATGTTCTGCCTGGATCACCAGGGGTAGGGTTTGAAGGAGAGAAAGAATCTCAGATCTGTTCCGGAGATGCCCACAAGCCAGCTCGCCAATAATGAATGGATGACAGACAACATCACCATCGTTCAATGAGTTTGTAAGCCCGATATTACCTTCCCGGAGGTGGGATACCCACACTGTTGTATCAACAAGAAGCATTTTATACATTTCCTGCTTTTCTTCTGGGCACCATCATCAACTTCTTCTCAGTACCCCCCAATTTAGCAAGTCTCTTGCTACTCTCTATTGCGATCAGGGTTTCCAATCCCAATTTTACAAGAGCTGTCTTCTCCTTAACACCGGTCAATTTCGATGCTTTACTAATCAATGTATCCTCAATATTTAACGTTGTTCTCATAATCTACCACCATACCATATGCTTTATTATATGCATCAATATGCATTAATTATACATATATGTCAAGTATATTTTCCCTTGAAGTACATCTCAAACTTTATGCATTAAAATTTCAATGTTGATAACGCTTCGACTCCGCTCAGCGTGACGTCATCCTTAGCGCCAACACGATGTCATCCTGAGCGGAGTCGAAGGATGAGGTTTGTCACGATAGCAACCTAACCTGAAAAAGGTTTGCAATTCAGATCATAAATTGTTATTTGTTGCACTTAGGAGCTAACAATATACTGGTTTTTTAGAAGGGGATAAAAAGATGACAAGATATGTTTGTAATATATGCAGTTATGTATACGATCCTGAAGTGGGCGATCCGGATGCAGGAGTAGAACCCGGAACAAAGTTTGAGGATCTGCCTGATGATTGGGTATGTCCGGAATGTGGTGCAATAAAAGAACAATTTGATAAAGAGGAGTAAATATATATAGTTTAATTAGCAGGGATTGTTTCTTTGTAAATGGATTAGTATTGACCATAGAAGCCTCACATATTAAAACGGATGTAAGAAGCAAAAATAAATAGTCTATTCCTAAATATAATTATTCCTATGCAAACAAAAGAACATTCCAAAGTAGAGCCTCACTCTTACTGGACAGATCAAGAGAAATGGGTGTGGAATAGAATTCGTGAAAATAAGATAGCCGACTTCAATGAGGCCAATGGTTACGGAGGAAAACTGGACCCGAAAAAAACTGTAGAATGGCCTGAAAGCCGGATACTTACTCCAGCTTTTCTTGAAATGATGCTTCTTCATGAACCTTATCGTGGACCATCTACCCGACACGGTGTACGAATCGTTGGCGCCTGGTTCAAAGACCAGATAGATCTATCAAATGCTATACTTGCTCACCAACTCTGGCTTGAACACTCACGTTTTGACTCAGAGGTATACTTAAGTTCGTTAAAAACGTCTTATTTAATTTCAATAGAAGGTTCAAACTTTAATAGCATACTGCATATGGACAGCTTACAGGCTGGCAATTTATACATGAGAAATGGAGCAGAGTTTGATGAAGTTGTTTTATTAGGTGCTAGGATAAATGGAACGTTGGAACTGGATGGTTCCAAATTCAAAAGCAAGCTGCGTATGAATAGTTTACAGGTTGGAAGTAGCTTATTCATGAGAAAGGTAACAACATATGATGAGGTTGTTTTAAATGGCACCAGGATAGATGAAACGTTAGATATGGATGGTTCCAAATTCAAAGGCAAACTGCATATGAACAGTTTAAAGATTGGAAGTAGTTTATTCATGAGAAGCGTGGCAGCATATGATGAGGTTGTTTTAAATGGTGCTAGGATAGGTGAAACATTGGAAATGGATGGTTCCAAATTTAAAGCCAAACTGCACATGAACAAAGTGCAAGTTGAAAGCAGTATGTTTATGAGAGATAAAGCAGAGTTTGATGAGGTTGTTTTAAATAATATTAAAGTAGGTAGTACTCTAGATATGAATAGTTCCAAATTCAAAGGCAAACTGCATATGAATAGTTTACATGTTAGTTCTAGTCTATACATGATAAACAGAGCAGAATTTGATAAGGTTGTTTTAATAGGTGCCAGGATAGATGGATCAGTAGAAATGGATAATTCTGAATTCAATGACACGTTGCACATAGAAAATCTTAACGTCAATGGCAATTTCTTTTTAAGAAACGGTGAAGTTAAGAATAAAATGTATTTAATATTTGCAAGAATTGGTATAAGCCTTTCTATTTCTGGTAGCAACTTTCGATATTTGAACTTAACGGGAACTCAAATTAGCGATGAATTTTGTCTCGGATCTGGGATTCACTTACCAGCAAAATGGGAGAAGGAGTCAGAGCTTATACTTCGAAATGCAAAAGCAGGAACCTTGCAAGATTTGCCAGGCGCTTGGCCAGACAAAATTGAATTGATTGGCTTTACCTATTCTCAATTAGGTGGTCTTGGTGAAGTTGAAACCTATTCTATGCCTAAGCGAAATGTTTCATGGATGAAAGAGTGGATGGAGAAACAAAAATATTATTCCCCCCAGCCGTATGAACAACTCGGCAAGGTTTTAAGGAAATCAGGTTATAAAAGCAAGGCTAACAACATCCTATTTGAAGGTAAAATGCGTGAACTCAGAGAATCAAACTGCTCAACCCGGATCAGCTTGTTTTTACAGCTTATCTTTGTTGGTTTTGGTTATCGTTATAGATTTGCATTTATTTGGGTTATTGCCCTAACTTGTATCGGGACATTTGTGCTACAGTCAACCGGACAGGGCTCGGCAAACGGAATGCCTTGTGGTCTTTCTTATAGCCTTGACATGTTACTACCAATAATTAGACTTAACGAATCACACTATACCGTCAAACTTATCGGCTTTGCAAAATATTACTTCTATTTCCACATTATTTCAGGTTACGCTCTTGCATCATTTCTTATAGCTGGGTTGTCCGGAATCACAAAAAAATAGAGAAACTAACAAGAGTAGCATAATCACGTCGCAAATGTGATTTGGTTATACACTTCAGCGTTCTCAACTGCAAAACCCTTTACGCATAGAAACAAATTTAGAGTAGGGTTATTAGAATCTTGAAGTGGTATAATATGGTTGTTAGCAAAGAGTTCGGAAAGAGTGCAATTCTAACTTTTTTATGAGGAGTGGAAAAATGAAAGACACAGACATGGAAAAACTTGAATTTCTTGTAGACGAGTATTATATACCTGAAGTGGTTGCAAGTCTGGGCGCTGTCTGTCGTTTAAGGGCTGACGATATAAGAGGGACAGACAAAGAAGCTGCTAAAAAGTTTGAAACGTATTCAGATATCCTGAATGATGCACGTGCTAAAATAGACGCCGCTTCACAGGGATAACTCCGGGTACAGAATGCCAGATACCGAGTTGTCATTCGTTATCTGGCAATGGTCGTTCGACATTCAATAATTAATTCTTATTACCCCGTACTATTAGAGGTGTTATTCTTTCTTGTAAGTATCTGCATGGACAGAATTGAAAAAGTAAAGTACCCAGGAAAGAAATAGAAATCTAGTTCAAACCGATAACCCACAAGTCATGCCAGATCGCCGTTCATAGTGAATTTACAAAACCTTGTCGACAGTTAAAACCGTGATGAACCAACAAAAGAGTCCGTTGATATAAATAGGAGAAGTTGATGTTTGATGAAAAACTAATGTTGAACGCCCAGAAAGTGATCTCACATTGTAGGCAGATTGGGATTCGACTTGTTACCGCCGAATCGTGTACGGGTGGTCTGATCTCTGCAGCCCTCACAGCCGTACCAGGATCATCTAACGTGCTGGATAGAGCGTTCGTTGTTTACTCTAACGAATCAAAGTGTCAGGAGTTGGCGGTCCCCTATCATCTTCTTGAACAATATGGAGCAGTGAGCAAAGAAGTAACTATTGCAATGGCAGAAGGCGCACTGGCACGCAGCTATCCTCATGCACAAATGTGCGTGGCTGTAAGCGGTATCGCGGGCCCTGAAGGAAGCCAGGATAAGCCGGTAGGACTTGTACATTTTGCCGTGGCTCGAAATGGAAAATTTCCAACTCTTCACGAATGCCATGAATTTGGAGACATTGGGAGAAATGAGGTGAGAGAATGTACGGTGAATACTGCATTAAGCCTTCTGATTTCAGAGGCTACAGAAGATTGAATGTTATCCATCAGAAGCAATATTCTTTCTTGTAATTACCTGTATAGATAGAATTGAGAAAGTGCAGTATCCAAGGAAGAAGTAGAAACCAGGTTCAAACCTGGCATCCATATCCAACAATCCTCCCATATTGGAGGCATTGGCTGCCATGAATGCAACGATAATGGCTATTACTAGTACGTCAGCCATTGACCACTTGCTTATCACACTGCTTATAAGGAATGCCTTCCTGCTATGCTTAGAGTCACGAAAACAGGCAGCCACCAACATCAGCAGGATCTTTGTAATCGGAATCACTATACTGAAGAGCATTACCAGAAAACCGACAAAACCGTTACCGGAGCGGAAGAGTTCTTTGACTGTCCCGGCTATACTTCTTGTCTCATTGTAGGCCTCAATTTCTCCTTTGAGATCTTTAAACCCTAACGCTCCGGTCATTATACCTATCGTCCGTTCGGCCTTGCCTCTTTCAACTTCTTCTGATTTCGCGTTACTTCTCTTCATCGACTTTTCAACTATGGAATCGACAATAATGTCTATTCCCGTGTCAATCATCTCTTTTTCATCAATCGTTCCGGTCAGAGTAAGCATGGGTAGAGTGACTCCGGGGATCAGCATCGCAAGGGAGATTATGGTAATAATTAAAACGGTAGTAAGCTTTGGAGTTTTCATACTAAACAATGCCTTTCGTAGAGCCGGTAGGCCATGGCCAAACCTAATCTATTAACAAATTAGATCAGATAGGGGAATTAGTGTCGCCCATCAGAAGTCACTTTTTTATTTTCATAAAAAACAATCCCCGCCCGATCTATATGTTCTGACAGTTCAGGTTCTTTTATTTTTTCGTAATGAACAATATCGAAGTAGTAGGGTAGAGGTTTTTCTTCGTTTAAAAGATAAGAGAGGCGGGTTACCGTACTATGCGTTATATTTTCTCCCTTTATGGCCATATCCACATCTGATCCTTTTTTACAATTTCCTTTTGCACGAGAACCAAACAGGACAACTTCCTTTATTTCACTGAATGTCTTGATTGATTCAATAATATATTTGATATCTCTCTCTTTCAGGCCATATTTCATTTCTTGTCCACTCTGTCTTTAAAATCAATATAGAGCTTTTCTAATACAGGAAAGTATTTATTACGTATTTTTTCTTCAACTTCAACCGCAATCTTTTCGTGATACGTATGTGAAGTAAGGTTTCTGTCTTCCAGAGCATCTATCCATGTGTGTCCGGCAATAATGAGGTTTGCCTGAAATGCCTGTTTAATCGCATCCCTCGGGCTTTTAACCTCGAAGCCCTCCTCCTCTTCATAATCTTTTAACAGTTTCCAGGCCAATTCAAATGTCATCTCAAAAAACTGAATCAAACCTGCCCGTTCTACCACTGAAGGGCTTTCAATCTGTACCGTCTCCCGTAAAAGCAAAAATGCTTTTTCGAAGTTTTGGAATCTTTGAATCCATCTGATATCTTGATTATCCATAATTATTGCTTCGCAGTGATTTAGTTATTCATATCCTTCATAATCAATACATAAAGCGATATCATCTCTCTGAGTAAATTTGGCGCACATCTTAATTTATGATTATAAGATAAAATACCTGCATAGTTGAAATACAAAGTCTATTTCAAACGTATGTCATATGTGCTATAAAACCGCAAAGGAAGAGCTTAGTCAAGAAAAAAGAGAGTGATGGATTTACGATTTATGAATGAAGATTTTAATGAAAACTGCAGGTGAGCGATGGAAGCATTTCTAAATTGTTGTAACGCAACTATATTAGCCGGAAATATGGAGTTCATCCGTGTGATATATATTAAACCCGCGACATGGTCACTGAACTACAAATGAAGTGACTCTACCATTCGATCTTGGGAGCATCGCCCCAGAGCAGTTCCAGGTCGTAGTAGCCGCGTATCTCTTTTTCAAAGATGTGAACTATGAAATCGCCATAGTCGATAAGGACCCATTTCGCTTCACGGTATCCTTCCATTCCGAATTTCATTACTGAAATCTTCTTCATCTGTTTATCTATTTCATCAGCAATGGCGTGAAGCTGACGTTCATTAATTGCTGAACAAATTACGAAATAGTCTGTTATAGATGAAATCTTGTCGACATCAAGTATAACGATATCCTGTGCTTTTTTCTCATCAGCAATTTTTGCACATGTAATTGCGATTTCTTTTGAATCCAATATATTGAAAAACCTCCTAAAACAGTGCGGCAAAGCCGCCAACAAGTCTAAAGTGCCTAAAGTTAAAAGATATGATTGTTTTTAATACGGCACTGATGGTAAGTATACCTAACTTTTATGTTGCGCAGGCTAAAGACTGCGGCTACCTTTTTATGTTATTTCTCGTAACCAGGACTTAATTCCCCGTGTTTCCATATTGCCCTTCTATCGACCTGAGCTCCTGCAAACTTGTACCACAATAGTGACAAAATTTTGCATATTTTGGGTTAGAGGTCAAACAATCGTCACATCGCTGGTACAGTAAGGTACCGCAAAGCATGCAGAAGTTTGCCCCTTCCAGGTGGTGAGTATATTCACAGTTGGAGTTAGGGCAGGCCGTAGAACTAATCTTATTTAAATCTTTTTCCATTTTTGCCATTTTAAAAACCTATAAAATATTTTCACAGCAGAGACCTGTCCGTACAAATAGTTCTGCACGGACAGGTACAAAGCCAAACTTCTATTTAATCATAATATGTAACAGCTCTCCGATCTTCGGTGAGTACTTTACGATAAGTCCTGCAAAAACAACTGAAACAATTGACATCAACTTGATAAGAATATTCAGTGCCGGACCGGATGTATCCTTAAACGGATCTCCAACGGTATCACCAACAACGGCCGCTTTATGCGCGTCAGAACCCTTACCTCCGTGCTGTCCTGTTTCAATATACTTTTTCGCATTATCCCAGGCACCACCGGCATTTGCCATAAAGATCGCCAGGAGAAATCCTGTTGACAATCCGCCTGCCAATAGGCCCATACTACCGGGAACACCTAAAACCAGCCCTACAGCGATAGGAATAAATATTGCCAACAAAGATGGAAGCATCATTTCCTTTTGAGCTCCCTTTGTACTTATGGCAACACATGCCGCATAATCAGGCTGGCCGGTACCATCCAATATGCCGGTTATTTCCCTGAACTGCCTCCTCACCTCAGCTACCATCTGTGCCGCAGCCCTTCCGACTGCCTTCATAGTCAAAGCACAGAAGACAAAAGAGATCATGGAACCGATGAAAAATCCTACAAGAACTTTAGGGTTCATCAGGGTAACTTTGTAATAAGTCATCAGGTCAGATATTTGCAACGCGGTAGTATCTACCATACGGCCAGCGACTTCCACAGCATGGACACCGGTCCTTTCCAGACCTATCTTAATTTCTTCAACAAATACAGCTAGTAATGCCATGGCTGTTAAAGCAGCAGAGCCGATTGCAAAACCTTTACCTGTAGCTGCTGTTGTATTTCCAAGCGAATCAAGGGCATCGGTTCTTTCCCTGACTATTGGTTCCTGCTCACTCATCTCAGCATTACCTCCGGCATTATCAGCGATCGGGCCATAAGCATCAGTGGCAAGTGTTATTCCGAGCGTTGACAACATACCTACAGCGGCAATAGCAATACCATAGAGCCCCATAGAGGTACTTGAAAATCCACCGGCAAACATAAAGCTCAACATAATAGCAACGGCAATGGTAGTTACAGGAATTATGGTTGACATCATACCTGTAGCAATACCGTCTATAATCAGTGTGGCAGAACCTGTCTCCGCCTGGGCAGCAATGCCTTTTGTCGGACCATGATCGGGTGAGGTAAAGTATTCTGTTCCTTTACCAATAATAATACCGGCAATCAGACCGGTAACAATCGAACCCCAAATCCCAAAATGCCCGGGAAGAAGGTACTTAATGATTACAGCGGAAGATATCACTATCAGGATCGAGCTCAGGTTCACTCCCTTTGACAGAGACTTGAGAAGATCCTTCTGAGATGCGCCTTCTTTTGTTTTGATAACTTTGATACCAATAATGGAAAGAATAGTTCCAATACCAGCAATACACATAGGCAACACAAGTCCCGCAACTCCCAGTCCACAGGCGACACCCAATGCCGCACTTGCAAGTATTGAAGAGTAGTAAGATTCGTACAAATCGGCTCCCATCCCGGCCACATCACCAACGTTGTCACCAACATTGTCAGCAATAGTTGCAGGGTTTCTAGGATCGTCTTCCGGAATGCCGGCTTCAACCTTTCCTACCAAGTCAGCACCAACATCGGCAGCCTTCGTGAAAATACCACCTCCGACTCTTGCGAAGAGCGCCTGAAAACTTGCACCCATACCAAAACAGGGAAGTATTACCGCCATTTCAGTAAGCGAAACATCTGTATATTTTCGAAGATAAAAGAACCAGATAGATACATCTAAAAGGCCCAATCCAACAACAATCAAGCCCATTACCGCACCACTTCTGAAAGCGATCTTCAATCCCTGGTCCAGTGATTTCTTTGCCCCTTCAGTCGTCCTCGCACTCGCATTAGTTGCCATCTTCATTCCCAGGTATCCAGCAAGCCCGGACAAGAATCCACTGGTAAGAAAGGCAAACGGCACGAAACCGGATTGTATCTTTAACCCAAATGATAGTATCGCAAGTGCTATAAACACAAATATGAAAAATATAGCAACAACCTTGTATTGCTGTCTTAAATACGCATAAGCACCCTCCCGAACGTGCCCGGCAATTTCTACCATCTTTTTATCACCCTCGGGATAGCTCATCACTTCTTTGTAGAATTTACGACAATAGATCAATGCGAAAACCGCACCAATCGGTGCAAGCCACCAGAGCTTTGGTATTGATTTGTCGTGATAGGATGCTGCTCTCTCGGCTTTTTTAGCCGCTACTGAATCAGCACTGGTTTTTTCAAGCTGAGCCTTATCCGCATGAGCACTCGATGTTACAAATATTGCACCCTGCGACAGAAACATTGTAAAAATTAATAATAAGATTACCTTACTCAGTAACCTATGCCGGAAAAATTCTTTTACCATTTAATTCACCTTTCTGAACTTTCTTATTCAAGTTCTAACATCTTCTCATTAATCTTCTCTAAAAAACTCCCAGCTATTCCGCCGGGATCGTCAGGATGCCTCTCCAGATAGGCATTCCATTCTTTAATTGACTCAGTTGCATACTCGTAGGCTTCTTTCTGTTTACCATCTTTTTCAGCCTGTAGAGATGCGTGCCACAAAATGTGACATACAGTTCTTTCAATTACAATTCTTTTGCGAAGCAATGAATTATAATTTAGAGACTTTCTTACCCAGTAAAGCGACTGCCGGTAATTATCCTTACCTGTTTCCTCTTTCAGATGTTCTCTGTAATAATCGGCATATCGGAAACTTTTTGAATCGAATTTGTGAAAGTATATATAACCAATCTCAAAGAGTAAATCACCATTTGTCGGATTTCTTGTAGCACCTTTTTCCGCAAAATCCAATCCGGCCTTTATCCATCTCCATTTATTCTCCGGAGATTCCCACTCAAAAGCAATATTATAGCTCATATTCCACGCCTGGAATATCCATACAGCCGAAAAATGTGGCTGTAATTTTGCAATCATATTATTTATGGCAAGCAACTCATAAAACTTTTTTTCTTCATGTCTCGCGATACCCCGAATCCATAACATATCAACCAGAACACCCCTGAAACTACCAAGAAGTGCCGTCGGTATAACCTCTAGTGGATCAAGGTCTGCATAGTCGGAATCAGGCCCTCTCCTTAAGTGATCAATTTTGTATTGTAAAAAGAACAGTCCCGAAAGTATAAATATTATTAATGATGGTATTATTACTAATTTTGGCAAAGAGTACTTTTTCATACCAAATACTTAAAAACCCAGAAAAAGCAACTTAGCATTCTCACCTCTTATTTTCAAGCCATCTTTGCCTGAACGTAATTCGCTGATTTCCCAACGTAGCTTAAGTTGCATCTAAAACCGCACCTAACCAGATATGCCAAATCAAGCCTTAGCCTTAGCCTTAGCCTTAGCGTGACACACTGTTAAGTTGTTTTTCTCAAAACCCTAAGCTATTTCTTTCCTCTTAAAAACAAAAAAAGATATGGGCAAGCAAAACAGAGTATATAAAACCGCATAGCCAAAACCCATAAGTATTTTTATGCCTGGAATATTTATACCATCAATAAAATATTTTCCAACACTGAAATATCTGAAATCAGGCAATATATAGCTTAATAATAGTATAGGTTTCTTTATAATATGATTAAGGTATATTAGAAAAATATTTGATTTCTGCATTACCGCAGACACTCCGTGATCGTGCTCCCGCGTTTCAATAATATTGATAACGGTTGATAAGTCACGCATAAAGTCGGTTATATTACCACAAAAGAAAACAAATAAACAGAAGAGAATATTAACGGGAAGAGAAAGAAAAGTCGACCCTAGCACTGCGATTATTACCATTAGAAAAAATTGAGTTGATATTACTATTAATCCTTTCAGATAATTACATCCAAAACTTTTTTCCCCCCAAAAAAGCCTTAAACTATCTGAGCGTATACCTAAGAAATCATCAGGATTTTCCGGTGATACTACTACCGTCAATTCTCCACTTCCATCCAGGGATTTACTATTTAATTTGAAAAAGAGAGGCTTATTCCGAGATATTTCCATTGATTCTGTCAGCACCCTCGCTGAGGAGGGATTAATAATCTTTACTTTTACCGGAATTTTCCCGATAGATTTTTTCTTAGCTTCTATAAGAAAATTTGCCTCAATCTCCAAGTCATCATTTTTATCTTTAGAATATAATCCCTTAAATTTCCAGACTGCGGCCTCTTTTCCTCCTCCTATCCAGGAAACATTCCCAATCTTTCTTGCAGAATCTCCCGCTATCTGTAAATCAACAGGATCAAACTTTTCCCTGGCCAGAAGTCCGCGACCACCCTGACTGCTCTCTTTCAAGGCCGTAACCCTAATCAACACATAGCTTACACTGCCCATTATCAGCAGTAATACTCCGATTATGTATACAAAGCCAAGAATTTTCCCGAATATAATATTGATCCGCTGAACAGGCTTTGCGGTTACCGTAGAAAGGACCTTATTCTCTATGTCAGTCGGAATAGATGATGCGGAAAGCAGAACTGCCGCCAGTGTACCAAAAAAGGTAATGGAACGGAAGCACATAGATTCTACGATTTTTATTTTTTCTCTGCCATCACCAACAACCGGCATAAAAACTGAACCGCAAATCGTAATTAAACCAAGAATAATAAAAATAAATAATATCTTGTTTCTAACTGCTTCCTTAAACGTCTGTTTTGCTATTACTAATATTTGCTGCATAGATTTTTAGTATTTGCACAATATCACGAGGATATATTCCCCAAATACAATTTTCATAACAAATATATTTATTAAAAAAATCTTTCTGTTTAGTCGGCAGATTGAACCGGAGCTGCCCTAATCACTCATTTCACTCTTGTCCCAACCGGTCTCTCTACGCTCATGAACAATCTTCAAGAACAGGTCTTCAAGTGTTCCTGAAGGGTTTTTTATTGAGACAACTTCGCCCTGTTTCTCCTGTATAAACATCTCAACTTCCCCTATAGTCTCTTTTGAGAGGTTGCGAATCAACAGTTCAACAATATCTTTGCTGGAAAGTAATTCGCCAATTGTACCCGATATCTGGAGTTCTCCTTTATCGATTATTGCAACTCTATCACAAATATCCTGTACATCAGACAAAAGATGTGAACACAAAAGAACAGTTTTTCCCTGGGCTTTTAACTCAACAATTAAGTCCTTTGTTTCTTTTGTACCAATAGGATCAAGCCCACTGGTCGGTTCGTCAAGAATAATCAGGTCAGGATCATTTATCAGTGCCTGTGCAATACCAATCCTCCGTAACATTCCTTTAGAATACTGCTTAAGAGGCCTTTTTCGCGCAAATTCCAATCCTACTCGTTTTAAGAGCCTGTCTATCCTTAATTTTCTCTCTTTTCTCGGTATTCTAAATAACTGACCATAAAAGTCTAAGGTTTCATCCGCATTGAGAAACCGGTAAAAACATGATTCTTCCGGTAGGAACCCAACCCTGTTCTTTACGGCAACATCATCTGTTGGTTTTCCTAATATGTATGCCCTTCCTGCAGTTGGAAATATTAATCCCAGGAGAAGTTTTAAAGTAGTTGTTTTTCCGGAACCATTAGGGCCAAGCAGACCAAAGATTTCACCTTTTTTTATGACTACATTTAATTTATTAAGGGCCAATACTTTCCTACGTCCCCAAAAGCTTCTATACGCCTTTGTCAAATCCTCCGTTTTTATGGCAAAATCGTCACTCAATTTCCAAGCCTTTCCGGGCAAAAAAAGATTGTCCACAGCAAATGGCAGTATCATACAGAGAATACCTTAATTTTTCGCTAAGTCTGCAAAAATACACAATTTAGCACAAAAGTCAAGCGAAATTCCATGATACAATTGAAGCTGTTTAATATCTTGATGTAACACAAAAACAGTCATAAGTCATTTTCTATAAAGGAACTAAAACAAAACAACAGAATCCATACCGTAGACGCCTTTCACCTTCAAGTTTTGGCATCTTGGTGACCGAATAACAACAAATATATAGTGAATATTTACTATAATTTGGAAGATGGGAACTGTATTAGTTAGATTATTGTATGTAAGATTAAGGAGGTGAATAATATTGAAAAAAGTATCCAACTATACAAAACCAAATAGAAAAAAAATGAAAATGAAAGATACAGACAATGGAGGCGGTGCAACAGGAACCGAACTCAGGCAAAAAAGGGTATGTTTAAAGTGCGGGGAAAAATTCCCCAGTAAGGGCCCTTATAACCGTGTATGTGATAAATGCAGTTCAGTGAATGAAAGAGTTGCATCAAGTACATATGCCGTAAGGAAAAGCCCTCCTTCTGAGTCAAAGACTTTAGAAAAGCGATTTTATGGGCTTAATTAACCACTTAACTTTTCAAACGATTGATAACGTATCAACCCGGCAGGTTGTCCGAGGATAGATAAGTATTAAAAAACTATTTTATATCTATTACTCCCCCTTTTGTTAATAGGTAGGTTTTAGGAATTTCTATTTTCGGACGGCCTGTTTTTTCTTATCCACGCTTGTTCTATTTATTGTCCAAAAGCTGTCATTCCCGCATTCTTTTATCGGGAATCTAGGATGAGCGGCCCTTTAGATACCCGATAAAGGCATTCGGGTATGACAAAAACCTAACCGAACACTACTGATTCTTCATAAACTTCTTTTATTAAATAATCTTATTATTTATTACATCCCGGCTTTCCAAACCACCCTTCGCATAGCTAAAACAAAACAAATATGAAACTTCATTCCCTATATTTTCGATGGCATGCGTAACATCAGGAGGAATAACAAACAACATCTTATCACTATTTTCTATTACTTTCTCTTCTTCCTCCTTTGTATTATTATCTAAAACCAGTAGCCTGCAAGCGCTTCCTATGATAAGAATGTTTTCGGTCTTATGCACATGATAATGGTTTCCCCTTATCGCTCCGGGCTTCATACTCACCATATGAATGTCACTTATTACGCCCTTTTTTAAGTCATCATCCGTAATCGGTCTTACACTCCAACCACGATCATCCTGATAAAACTCAATTTCCTTAACCTGAATAATCCCCATAAACAATCCATCTTGAACACAGATCACCATTGCGATAAAAACCATCCTTCGACTCCATATCAGGGCTACACCACACTGAGCGGAGTCGAAGTGCTATCAACATTGAAATTCCTGCACATATACTTATAAAGCCAGAATGGCTGACTTATTGAAGCCCAGGGTAAAACTCTGGGTGGGTTGAGATGTCAAACCATTTAGCCCTGAATGGGCGATTTAACAATTTAATCCCATAGATAACGTTCATTATATACAACCCCATAACGATTTAATATTTCAAGAAACTCTTCTTTAAATGATTTCTTTCAGTGATGTTCTTCCTGATTCTGTATATACTCTTTTAGCATTTTGACTTGGGATTCTCCAATGGAAAAGACCCCATATCCATTTTGCCAGTAAAAAGCCTTATATTCTATCCCTCTGGTCTTAATCCATTTCGAAGATTTTTTCTTAACGTCCTCAATAACCGAACTCATACTTCTGGTTTTGGACAACTTGCATAAAACATGCACATGATCTTCAATCCCTCCAATAATAATCGGAGAGCAATCACAATCTTTAAGAATTGAGGCCGTGTAGCGGTAAAGCTCCTTTTTAATTGCCTGAGCAATGAAAGGCTTACTTAACTTCGTGCTAAAAATTATGTGGACCAGAATATTCGAAAGGGATTGAGACATAATAATTCTTTAAATCGCCCTTTCAGGGCTTACATTTCTTTTATCATTTGTCCCAGGGCTATGCCCTGGGCTTTAATAAGTCAGCCCTTCGGGCTTTTAAACAAATCCTTTAAATTAGCACCTTCGGCGAACTTTGAAAATATTACCAATCACTTCAATATGCAGTATGGTTGAATGAAGAAACCATTTATCCATTAGAATACTCCCACATGAAAGTAGCTAAGTGAAGCAAAACCTACCCCTTACCCGTACTGGTACGGGTAAGCTACGTATATTCCGACGGGAATAGGTAACCCATTCTTACTAATTACTACCTAAATTGAGCATTTTTATTGAAAATGATCATAAAGCATTGAAAACAAATATTCTTCTGTAAATTTTATCTTCACCTTTTAAGTGAGAATTCTGTCATTCCCGTAGTCTGTTGAGCAGGAATCTAGCCCTTATGATTTACAGGTTCCCGTTTCCTCGTCCAAACGGATTCATCCGGGCGGGCACGGGAACGACAATATCTCTCAATTTAGGTACTAATAATTTACATTCCTGATACCTGTGGGTCTCCATGCAGGGGCAATAACCCCCTTATGTGAATACCTGTCAAGAAGTCTTGCCTGTGTTACGCTGAATTCTCCGTATCTGTCATTTATCTTATCCATAGCCTTCAAGACCGATATTCTGTCCCTGTCTTTTTTGAAGAGGGGCATCTGGCAGTAATTCGTTACCAGATTTGAAACACTTACTCCCAGTAATCGTACCGTATATTTAAGCCTTATCATTTTTACTATATCGAGCGCGACAAGGTATATGTCAAATCCGTCATTTATATATTCTTTGACAGTGCATCTTTTTGTAAAAGTTTGAAAATTAGAATACCTCAACGTCATGGCAACTGTCCTGCCGAAATAGTGTCCACGGCGCAATCTCCTCCCCACCATTTCCGAAAGCTGCAACAGGTATCTTTCCATCTCTTCACCGTTACTTACATTCCTCTTAAGGGTCATGCTATGGCCGACAGATTTTGCACCCGGCGTATCCTCAATCGGAACAACAGGACTTTCGTCTATCCCCAGGCCCATCTGATGAAGTTTGTTACCAACAACACCAAATTTATTTACCAACTCTTTTACCGGAAATCTTCCCAACTCTCCACACGTCTTTACACCCATAGCGTCAAGGTGTATCTCCAGTCGTGACCCTATTCCACAGAGCTCACCCACCGGCATTTTTTCAAGAATCTCAGAAACTGCCTCGGGACGTATTGTCGTAAATCCATCCGGTTTCTGCATATTGCCAGCCAGTTTTGCCAGCAACTTGTTAGGGCCGACACCGATAGAGCAGGTAAGCCCAAAACCCTTCAAGATTTTCCTCTTAATCCGCATGGCAATATCTTCCGGTTTACCAAAGAGAGAGAGGGATCCTGTTATATCGAGAAATGCCTCGTCAACTGAATAGACCTCTACCAACGGCGTATAGTCCCCGTAGAGTTCGACAAGGCGCGTGCATGTGTCTGTATACTTTTTATTATTACCTGCAACAAATATTATATCAGGGCAGAGTTTCTTTGCCTCCGGCACCGTCATACCAACCGTAACACCATAAGCCCTGGCTTCATACGAAGAGGTGGTAATCACCGTCCTTTGCTGCGCGCCAATAACAGCCACAGGCTTATCCCTGAGTGAAGGTTTAGACTGCTGCTCCACAGAGGCAAAGAAGGCATTCATATCTACGTGCATTATTATTCTACTATCCATAACTTTAGTTCACTTTAAACTTCAGGCACTTCAAACTTGACTGTAACTATCCTTCCACCTCCACAGCCATAAGTTTCCACACCATAGTCTCGGTATTGTAGGCAATTTCGTACAGGTCCTGGCCGTCTGTAACGGAAAAATAATGGACAGACGCGCTTCCCTCCTTACTTGTCCACGTATACGTCACCTCCGTAATGCGGTACTGTCGCTCTCTCCATATAAACCATACCGGCTTTATCTTCTTCCCACCGATACAATCAGCGCCAAAAACCACTCCTGCCCTTATAGGTTCTCCTATCTCTGTAATCATATTTATTTACCAGGAGAAAGACCTGGTACTATAAGTTTGAAGTGACTAAAGTGATCTAAAGTGCCTAAAGTTAATATAATATTTCTTTTACGGTTCACTTTTTTCCGATAGATGTAAAAATAGCAAGCAATTCACGATACTCTTCATAGTCTGATTTCACTTTTTCCCAAGACAACCATTTCGTCTCTACAATTACTTCTATCCAATATTGCGTTTCACTTGCTTCGCTTTCACAAATTTTAATTTTGTTTTTGAAATCTGGCTTACTTCTTGCTCAATTAGATTCTCGATAATTAGCACCAATAGAAGTTCCGGATTTTGTGATCTGATTTCTTATAACCCTACCTCTGATGTATTGGGTAACGCTGTTGATAAACGAATTATACTCACTGCAAATTTTCGTGTACGTTTTTCAAGCTCTTTAGAAAACTCTTTATTATTCATAACTTTAGTTCACTTTTAACTTTAGGCACTTTTAACTTTTATTGATTTAGCTATCAATCTGCCTTAATACCGTCACAACCTTCCCGGCTATCATCATCTCATGGGCCTGGTTTGCTCTGATAATTATGGGTTTCATAGTTGGATTAGCCGGTTCCAGGTAAACACTATTATTTCTTTTGAAAAATCTCTTAACTGTCGCCTCGTCGTTAATAATGGCAACTACGATATCACCATTCTCCGCGGTTTGCTGAGATTTTACTAATACGAAGTCACCATCCTGGATGTGGGCATCTATCATGCTGTCCCCTTCTACTCTGAGAAAGAAGGTATTATCCCAACGAGCCACCGATGCATCTATGGCCAGATGCCCCGTAATATCTTCAACTGCAAGATGAGGTGCTCCGGCTCTTACCCTTCCCACTACGGGTATCAGCTTTGCGTGGTTCTCGGGTGTCTCCACACACACTTCGATTGCCCTCGGGCTGTTGGGAACTCTCTTTATGTAGCCCTTACGCTCAAGTATATCCAGATACTTCTTTACGCTGTTGGTACTCGCCAGTTTAAGGTGATATACCATCTCCCGAATAGTAGGCGGATATCCGTTTTCCCGGATATACTTCGTCAAAAATGAGAGGAAATTATGCTGTTTTTTTGTAAGTTTAGTTTTCATAATTAGGTAAACACCTGTTCACCTAATATATTATCTGGCTATATATCTGTCAAGGGTAAATTTTTGAAAAAAAGGGGGGGGGGGAAACAAGCATCGCACAAAGTCACGAATGGCACAGAGAGGGACAGGTTTGAGAATTCAAGGATTCTGGAATTATCTGAAAGGCGTAAAGCGGTTAGTTAATCATTATTGGTTTTCTTCATGCTAGTTCGTGAGTTTTCGTGGCAAGAATAATTTCGGGGGTTTATAGATTGCATATTGTCCAATCCCTGAGTCCTTCAATTTCCTAAAGAAACAATTCATTTATGTGCTTAGTCAACTCTGAGCGTTGAAATGGTTTTCTGATAATAAAGTCAGCTTTCACGCCTTCTCCCTCTATTGGTTTCAGTTCTTCTCCCCAACCGGTTATTATACCTATCTTTGGTCTCTTCTCTAACTCGTTCACCGCCTTTATTACATCATATCCAAATACATCAGGCATGGCCAGGTCACTCAATACAAGATCAAAATCTTCAGTCGTTATTATATTAATAGCATCGGCACCATTATAAACAGTTTTGACCTTGTGACCACTTCTGGAAAGAAATTTATCCAGAATATCACACAATTCCTTCTCATCGTCTACTACCAGAATACGAAGATTTCTTTTGTTTGTTTTTTGTTCAGCTTCTGTTGTAGCTAAGGGTCTGACTCTTTTATTGGTAACCGGAAATTGCATAGTAAACGAACTACCGTTCCCTACTTCGCTTTCCACCACTATCTTGCCACCATGTCTCGTTATAATACCGTAAGCCATGCTCATACCCAATCCTGTTCCTACCGGAGTTTTTGTGGTAAAGAATGGGTCAAATACGTTTTTCTTCACACCCTCAGACATGCCCTCTCCCGTATCGGAAATACTTACAAGTACAATATCTTTACCACCCCATGTACTGAACGAGAGGCTACCGCCTTCAGGCATTGCATCAAGTGCGTTGTTTATTATGTTTAAAAATACCTCTCTTATTTCTGTAGGATTACATAATATTGGTAACACTACCTTCATGCCTTCAGTGTCCATTTTGTAGTTTATACCCTTTGCCTGCGCCTCATTCTTCCATCTAGGCATGGCAAAGTCAATAGACTGCCTTATCAAATCCACTATATCAGAAGACACGTATTCTTCGGTGTCTTGACTTGTCCTGGTAAACCCAAGCATCTTGCTGGATATCTCCGCACCATCATCGGCTGCCTTACTAATAGTACGAAGCACATCCATCAATTCGTTGTTGTCTTTGTAGTCCATCTCCAGCAGCTGTGTATTACCGGAGATGACGGCCAGGATATTATTAAACTCATGGGATATTCCGGCAGTTATTGTACCGATAGACTTTAGTTTGTCTGACTGAAAGAGGGCATTCTCTGCTTGTTTACGTTTGATAAAGAGGCCGACCTGACGACCGATAGCCATCATCATATCAAGCAAATCTTCATCCGGTTTTCTTATCTCGCGGCTATAGAAACAGATTGTTCCAAGTATTTCACTACCGATGATAATAGGAGAGCCAAAGGCCCCGTGCAGCCCCTCTTTGCCTGCAACGGATGCTCTGGGGAAATTTGTATCATTAACAACATCTGCAATCCATAAGGGCTCGGCACTTTCCCAGACCCGGCCTGGAAGCCCAATTTGCGGAGAAAAGTTTACTTGTTTGGTAGCGGCTTTAAATTCTGTAAACTTAAGTAACGGTACATGCCAGATTTCTGTGTTATACAAAACATTTTTCTTTTGATCAAATGCCCAAATCTCACCAAGGTCCCACTCCAGAGCCATACATACAACTTGAATGATTTTGGAAGACGCCTCTTTAACCGTATTCGATTCTGCCAGTATTTTTGTTACTTCATGCTGAGCGTCAAGACGTCTTTCCGATCGCTTTCGCTCGGTAATGTCATCTTTAACAGCAATGAAATTCGTAATAGCTCCTTTATCATTTTTGACAGGGGAAATAGACACAGACTCCCAGTATAGATCACCACTCTTTTTCCTGTTACAAAACTCGCCATGCCATTCTTCACCGGATGTAACAGCTTCCCATAAATCTTTGTATACTTCAGGAGGTGTTTTATCAGACTTTAAGATACGCAGGTTCTTCCCAGCCACCTCCTCAAGGCTATAGCCGGTAAGTTGCGTAAACATTGGATTGGCATATTCTATATTACCTTCAATATCCGTAATCATAACGACACTGGAGCTTTGTTCCACAGCTTGGGATAGTCTATGTACCTGTTCCTGTGCCTTCTCTTTCTCTACAATCTCTTCTGACAGAATGATGTTACTCCTGGCAATCTCTCGTGAACCTCGAATATATGCAAGCGCTAGATATGCCGCCAGACCCAGAGCAAGAGATAATAGTGATCCTACGATTAATACAATCATAGAAAGAGTAGACAACCCGGTTGACACGGTGCTCTGCCTGGTTATTGCGGAGTATTCTGAATGAAGGACCTGCCAAAAACAGACAGTTATCGTTAAAGCACCGATTGCGATTGGGATTGGCAGCCAACGAGAAAATCTTATTTCATTATTAAGTTCTTCACGCCAGATAAAAGCCAAAATGCCCAGGCTAAGCACTATGAATCCAATAGAAGTATGCACTGCCATTCGGGTAAGATTGCCCCAGCCATAGGCAGATTCAAAATGGATTATATATCCTGATAAAGCAACTATGCTAAAGCCAAATGTCAGTGATGCAAGCACCGACTTATACTGAGATTGGTAGATTAGTTTACTTGAAAAAAAAGAAAACGTTAAAATCTCCCCAATAAGAATAAAACAAGCGGCCGTATTTGGGGCCATTCGACCGGGTTGTGAAGTCTTGACAATAATGTCATGTTTCATAAATAACTCATCAATACCTATATTCAACCCTGATATATACTCAAGAAGTGTTAAGCCACCCAGGCATATAATCAGTATACCTATCGCGAAAGTAATATAACGATTATCGAGTATCCCCAGTATCATACCAGCACCACACAGTGCAAATCCAAGTGCTGTGTTGAATTGCATAGGTGCAAACACTGGCAGCACTTGTATTAATGTCTTATTACCAGTATTCCAACCCACTAAAACAATTAACCCCAGTAAAAGAGAAAAAATACCTGTAGAAATTGAGATAATGAACAAATATTTTGACAATCTATTTTCATTTACCGTCATAACGTCGTTTACCATAATAAAATCCTATTTATAATATTGGCCCTTTTGACACCAAAACCCGGGTAATATCCTCAACCAATCACTTCCCTCGCCAATAAACCCACCTATTCGTATCGGAGCAACGAGGAAATAAAAGCGCAAATAATGTACCATATAATACAACAATGGCAACTTCTTATATTAATAGAGATGCATTGATTATCTACCCAGAAAATTATGAAATATTTTAAAATCTGGTCTTGTTTACAGCGTGATGTAAATAGGGAGTAAACGATCAAACACGATATGTCGGATAGAAGCAAGAAAAGCAATCTGGAGTCATTACATGAAAATGCGAAGAAAGCGTTATCAACATTGAAATCCTATACATGAATATAGGACGCAAATCAACCGAGAGGAAACAAGAGGGCAATATTCAATTTTTCAATCCCTACTAAACAAACAACCCATTTATATGTTTAATCAACTCAGCATTTTTAAAAGGTTTTTTGAGGATAAAGTCTACTTGCACATCTGCGTCATCAAACAGTTTGAGTTTCTCACTCCAGCCTGTTATTACACCTATCTTTGGCCTCCTGGCTAACTTATTCAACTCCTTTACTACATCATATCCGGAGGTACCAGACATGGCCAAGTCACATAGCACGAGGTCGAACTCTTTTTCCCTGGCAAGCTCTATAGCATCTGCACCGTTATTAAACGTCTTAACGGTATGACCACCTCTGGCAAGCAAATTGTCCACTACCACACACATATCCTGATTATCATCTACTACTAAAATGCGGAGCTTTCTCGTAATTACCTCCCGATCAGGTCCAGACGATACCGCTATTCTTTGTGTTGCATCCTTTCGAATTGGAATATTCAGGTTAAATGTAGTGCCTTTTCCGACCTCACTTTCCACCTCTATCTTGCCGCCATGACTCTTCATTATGCTATAGACACAACTCATACCCAATCCAGTCCCCTGCGGCCTCCGCGTAGTAAAAAAGGGATCAAATATCTTCTTCTTAACCTCTTCAGGCATACCCTTGCCTGTATCAGATATACTTATAAACACAGTATCCTTATTACTCCTTGTACTAAATGAAAGGCTGCCACCATCAGGCATAGCATCAAGAGCATTATTTATAATATTTATAAACACCTCTCTCAATTCTGTAGGGTTACAAAGCACTTTCGATGTTTCTTTTATCTCTTCTGTCGCTACATGATAGTTTATGCCTTTAGACTGCGCCATATTCTTCCATCTGGGCATCGTAAAGTCAATCGCCTGTTTTATTAAATAATTTATATCATTTAATCGGTAATTTGCTGTACTTTCTCCTGACTTGGCAAACGTAAGCATTCTGCTAACTATTTTAACCCCATCACCACTTGCCTTAATAATGGTATCCAGCCTCTTCTCTAGCTCCTCATCATCTTTAACTCCATCAAGCAACTCCGCGTTACCCATGATTACCGCAAGGATATTGTTAAACTCATGGGAAATTCCAGCAGTTATTATCCCCAGAGATTTTAATTTTTCCGATTGCGAGAGCGCTTCCTCCATCTCCTTGCGTTTAGTAATATCACTCATAATAGTCATACACCGCGCTGCATCCTCTCGCTTATCCGGTACTGACTCACATTCAAGTTGCACAAAAAACTGAGTACCATCCTTTCTCACCATTCTCAATTCACACACTCCTCTGCTTTTTGTTTTACAAACCATAGTGCGTTGCTTGTAGTAGAGATCCTGGTCTTCCTTCATTATGTATAATCCCAGAGGCTTACCAATCAAATCCTTTCTCTCTATTCCAAGCATTTGAGAGCTTGTAAGGTTCGCTTCCAGTACAATACCTTTCTCACTCACGGCAAGATACCCAACCGGGGCAAAGTCATAAAGTCTTGAATATCTGTCTTTTGAGTTCTCAAGCTCCTGTTGCGACTTCCTGAGCTCTTCATTCTGCATATCCAACTCAATCTGATGTACCTGCAGCTCATGTGCCAGTTTGCGGACATCTACCTCTGAGAGCCTGCTTATATCTACCGTCTCCGGTTTAAGCTTTTTCACTGCTTTTTTGCGAAGGCCAGAAATCTTTTCCTTATAATCTTTTTTCATTTTTCCCAGAGCATCACCATTTATGTTATCGGCAGTTTGATTTTGGATATAGTACCCTTTTCAATCTCACTCTCTACTGATATACTGCCTTTGTGTTCATCGATAATTTCCTTTGCTATTGCCAGGCCTAACCCAATCCCCTTTTCACCTGTCGTAAACAGTGGATCGAATATCTTTTGAATATTCTCCTCTGATATACCCACCCCCGTGTCCCTGAACTCAATGCAGATAAAACCGCCCTTCACATCTGTCTTTATCTCCAGACTTCCTCCTTCCGGCATGGCTTGAAGGGAATTAGCAATAAGGTTCTTAAATATACTCAAAATTCGTTTATGATCTAATTCTATTATGGGGAGTTTCTCCCCTAATTGAGTTTTAATATGAATAGTTTCTGCTATTTTGAATTCAGATAGGGCATATTGAACAATTTTATTTACGTCCGCTTTAATCAGAGACAATGACCTTGCCCTGGTAAGGTCAAGTATACTACTAATGATCTTGTCGGATTTGAAAACCTCATCATGTATGAAATCCAAATGCTTTCTCACCATGTCGTCGGTAACCCCCATCTTCTCTTTCAAGAAGTATGCTGAATTCCCCATAATTGTCAGGGGATTTCTTAATTCATTACTCAAACTGCTTGCCATTTGAAATACCGTCGCCAGCTTTTCCTTACGTATGGTTTGTGCCTGTGAATCCTTCAGCTCTCTTGTCCGTTCTTCTACAAGAGATTCTAGGTGGTTTCGATACTCCCCCAGTTCCTCCTCAGCTTGCTTGCGATTAGTGATATCAATCATGACAGCCATACACCCGGCAGAATTCTCTCCGGCATCATTTGCTGCCACACATTCCAGTTGAGCGTAAAACTGAGTACCATCCTTTCTTTCCATTCTAAACTCACGCGTCCCCTTAGTTCCTTTTATCTTACAAACCTCTTTGCGTTGCAGGTAGAAGACATCCTGATCCTCCTTCATAATGAACAGTGCCAGAGGTTTATCAATCAATTCCCCTCTCTCTATCCCCAACATTTTGGCACCCGTTAGATTCGCTTGCAGAATAATACCTTTATTACTGATAGTAAAATATCCAACCGGCGCAAAATCATAGAGCCTTGAATATTTGTCTCTTGAGTTCTCAAGCTCCTGTTGTGACTTCCTGAGCTCTTCATTCTGCATATCCAACTCAATCTGGTATACCTGTAGCTCATGTGCCAGACTACGCACATCTTCATCTGAGAGCCTCTCTATTGGTACGAACTCAGGTTTAAGCTTTTTCTCCGCTTTCTTACGAAGCTCAACGTCATTTTCTTTTTTGTCTTTCTTCATTTTTTTACTTCTTGTCAGTAATATCCTCAATGGCGAGAAGGATTAATCTACCTCCTTCTTCTTCTTCTTCGGTAATTATCTGCCGTGCATTGAGCAGCATGGTTTTTTCTCCAATTGATTCAAATTTATGCTTAACCTTGTAGTCATTCATTACATTCTTCTCAGGAAGGATATCCTCCAATAATTTCCGTAATCCTGTAATATCCCATTGACCATTTCCAAGTTTGTAAATTAGAGTACCTTCTGTCTCTTTCGCGAGAACCTGAAATGCCCTATAAAAAGATTTATTTGCAGATACTACTTGTAATTTTGAATCTAATATAATTAGTGGCTCTCTCACTGTATCAACAATGTTCTCAGCATATTCACGAGCAGCAGTAATTATCAGCTCCTTCGCCTTCATTTCCGCGACTCTGGTAACGTCCACAAATGTAACCACAATACCATCAATCAAATTTTCTACCGTTCGGTATGGCATTATACGCAGGATAAACTTTTTACCATCATCAGTTTTTACGTCAGACTCTTTCTGGATTAATGTCTCGAGCACCTCTTCTGCATCCTTATAGAGTGATTCAGCATTGAATTTTGAAGTAATGTCACTTATAGAGCGACCAAGATCTGACGGCAGCATGTTGAATAATCTGGTTAATGATGGAGTGAAACGAACAATATTGAGCTTTGTATCAAGGAAAATGGTGGCGATTTCTGTGCTTGCAAGGAGGTTATTTAGATCATTGTTAGAACGTGAGAGTTCGCTAACCTTATTCTGGAGTTCAGAGTTTACTGTCTCAAGCTCCTCATTGGTGGACTGCTGCTCTTCTTTAGAGGTTTCCAGCTCTTCATTAGTACTCTGAAGCTCTTCATTAGTACTCTGCATCTCTTCATTGGTCGATTTGAGCTCTTCGTTAGAGGTCTCCAGCTCTTCGATAGTTGCCTGTAAGTACTCTTTTGTAGATTTCAGTTCCTGCCTCAGGTTTATTATCTGCGGATCTTGTTTCTTCGTTTTAACAGAAGCTTTCTTCTTCTTTGCAATTTTCTCAGGCGGCTCTTTCTCCTCAAATATCACCATCGTCAAATTTTCTTTACTTTTTGCTACTGAAAATGGCTTAACTGTCAAATCAACTGTCAGAAAATCTCCATTATTTCTTATCTTCAGTCCTCTGGTAATAGAAATCTCCTTTTTCTTTGCCAGTTTGTGGAGGACAGTAGTCAGTTTATAACGCAGATCCTCATGGGCCATTTTTATGATATCAAAGACAGGAATTCCTGCCGGTGTTAACAGATACTTGTGTATCTTACCGTTAACATACTGAATTTCATGTTTATCATTGACCAGGACAAATGGAGGAGCATATTTATCAAGGATTTCCTTTTCAGCTAGTTGATAAATATTCGCCTCTTTCTGATGTTGCGTTAATCTTTCTGATTGTTCATCTTTAACTACTTCAACATTTTGTACTATCGGATACCCTAAAGCCTGCTCTCTTCTTGCACCCAATCGTTCAAAAATTTTCCATTTAGAATTTCTAGTTGAAAACAGATCTGTAAACTCTCCTATCGTCTCAGACGTACCCAGAAACAGGAAACCATTCTGATTAAGTGTATAATGAAAGACAGGCAGCAGCTTTTTCTGCAATACTGTGTCCATATAGATCAGAACATTTCTGCAGGAGACAAGGTCCAGTTTAGAAAATGGCGGGTCTTTGATAAGGCTTTGAGTTGCAAAGACCAACATCTCACGTATCTTCTTTTTCACTTTATAGGTACTATCCTCTTTAACAAAAAAACGTTTTAACCTCTCCTTTGACACATCGGCTGCAATACTATCAGGGTAAACTGCTGCACGTGCGTACTCTACCGCATCCTCATCTATATCTGTACCAAATATCTGAATATTAAAATTCTTTTGTGACTTTTCCGTTAATTCTGACAAGATCATGGCAATAGAATAGGCCTCTTCCCCGGTTGCACAACCGGGGACCCAGACTCGTAAATTCTGATTTTTTTTGGCCTTAAGTATCTCAGGTATCACCTCCTTTTCAAGAATACCAAATGCATCAGGATCTCTGAAAAAGTTTGTTACCCCTATGAGTAGGTCCTTGTAAAGGGTCCCCACCTCTGCATGGTTTTCTCGTACATAATCCAGGTATTGTGATATTTTATCAATTTGGTGTACGGCCATCCGCCTTTCGATCCTTCTGCGGATCGTATTCTGCTTATAATTGGAAAAGTCGTGTCCTGTCCTTGTACGAACCTGCAAGAGTATTTTTACCACATTACTTTGATATTTCTGCTGAGTAGTACCTGTGATTACGTCTTTCTCAATATATGGATGTTTAATATACTTTACCAGCTCTCCCGGCATACCCTCAACCGGCAGGATAAAATCAACAAAGCCTGTGTTTATGGCGCTCCTTGGCATACTATCATATTTTGCCTGGCTCTCTTCCTGGGCCATGGTCATCCCTCCCTCCCCCTTGATTGCCTTTAAACCCAGGGTACCATCTGTCCCCGTACCTGACAGGACAATACAGATTGCCTTCTCACCCAAATCTTCTGAAAGAGAGCGAAAAAAAGAATCAATAGGAAGCCTGGCCGCATGCGACTCAAGAGGTCTTACCAATTGAAGCGTTCGATTCATAATAGCAACATCCCTGTCAGGAGGATTCAGATATATCGTGTTTGGCTCAGTCTTGAGCCCATCCGTTATCTCTAATATCCTCATCTTTGTATACTTCTTCAAAAGAGAGCCCATAATACTTTTATACTTAGGGGCAAGGTGCTGAATAACCACAATAGCAAGGTTGGCTTGAGACGGCATATTGGAGAAAAAGCCCTCAAGTGCCTCAAGGCCACCGGCAGAAGCACCTATGCCAGCAACAGGAAAAGAGTTACCGTTAGTGCTCCTGATCCTCTTAGTCTTAGTCTTAGTCAGATCAACGTTAGATATTGTCTTCTTTCCGGATAACACTTTTTTTGATTTTGCCGTTGATACTTTTTTCTTCACAACTTTGCTTTTTGCAGATGTCTTGACTGCAACCTTGCGAGCTTTACTGATCGGCTTTGCGACACTCTTCTTTGTTGTCTTTTTCGCTTTATCTGTAGTCTTGGGCTTAACCGGCTTCTTCACTTTTCCAGTCACGGTTGCTTTCTTTTTTACAATTTTCTTTTTCGCCATAAATTAATCTCCTATGTTACTTACATAAAAATAATCATTTCTTGTAGCAGTATCCAGTCAGGTTTTTACCTGTAACACGTAAGGTAATCCTTCCCGCCCGGCCAACAGACGGTACCACAATTAAAAAAATGCAATCAATGTCATTCTGAACGAAGTGAAGAATCTAATACTTACCAGTAGGTTACAAAATCAAGATTCTTCACTTTGTTCAGAATGACATTACGACACAGTCTGCAAGCCGTTCGGGCTGGAAGCCTCCGCTACGTACCTTCCGACAGATCGGGCATAAAAACCGTACGTGCAAAAACATGACTGGACACTGCTGATTTTCTTAAGGAAACGTACCTTAACGATAATATGGTATATGAATAATGGTGCGAATATATTAATAAATAACATTGTCGTTGTGAGTGAGTGAGTGAGTGAGTGAGTGAGTGAGTGAGTGAGTGAGTGAGTGAGTGAGTGAGTGAGCAAAAACCAGATCATTAATGTTTTGTAGCAACATTGGCATAATCCTATGTGTGGCAATTGTTTATTACTTATAAAACTTGATTGTACTAGATTAGATATAGCAGTCAACAAGGAAATTCCTTATTGGGAAGTAGCGTTTCTGATATGAGAAAGAATTGTCAACAGTTCTTCATTTTGTGTGGTTAAGCCGGCTATCTCCTTTATATGCTCATCTTTCAATTCCGGTGATAATATCTCGCAGTCAGGCCAGCTGATACTTTTATCTTGTATTCCATATAACCTATTCGCAACAGCAACCTTAGCCTCAGCAGACAGGTTTGAATTGATAATAGCGGCCCTTAAATTGATATCTTCCTTACTTTCTCTGGCTACTGTTTTCTGGAATGATCTATCTTCTTCGCTCAATCTGCCAACCACTTCACCTATATCTATTGGTACAACATTAACGCCAGATCCTGTAATCTCTGACACTTTGCGTTCAAATTCAGGAGTGTCTTCTTCGCTGGCAATGTAAGAGATTTTTCCTTTCTGTCCTGTTCTTAATGACAGTATCTTATTCTGCCTGAGAAAATCCCTGGTATAATAGGTAAGTTCTTTAGCCGTATCCACAATATGAATATCTCGGCCAGTGTGACTTTTCCAAATCTCATGTATTGCCTGTTCAAATACACCATAATGGGTACACCCCAGCACCAGGACATCAATATTTTTCTTCATAAGGAGTTTCAGGTTTGCCTCGACAATAGACCTGTTTCTTTGACTAATAACCTGAGACTTCATTTTGCCAAACTCACCCATGTCTACCATAGTTGCAAAGAGAGGTGTTACTACGCTGTATATCTTGATATTTTGACTCTGCTTCCTTATTTCATTTATATAAGCACTGCTTTCTATCGTAGCTTTGGTCGCAACTATCCCAATACTCTTTACCTCCTTCCCGCTAGCCTTATCAAGTCTAAACACGGCTTCAACAGCAGATACAATGGGGCCAAGAACCGGTATGGAAAACTCTTTTTCCATTGTAGCCCTGGCATTGGCATCCATAGTATTACATAAGAGTACGATTTTCGCACCCAGATTGTAAGCCGCTTCCACATATATTCGGCAAAGCTGCTCAATCCTCCTGGGAGAGCTTCCTCCAAGGCGCCTTGACAATACACTGATAATAACAACATCTTCACCCGCCAGTTCCTCCAGCTGTAACAAATGTTCCTGTGAAATTACCGGTGCAATTCCCGTATCCATAACCACAATCTGCCCATTCGGCCTATAATCCTTGAACGGATGGAGCATTACCGTAAGAAGCCTCTTAACAGCTATAATATCCTTGGCAATAGATGGCATTACATCATATTTACGTTCCGTCTTTGATACCAGTTGCCGGTAATGCCTACTGACCTTCGAACCCTCGGCGTTTATCTCTTCCATAGCCATTTTCCCCCGCCTTGTAACTCTCCATTCCTTCAGCCACATAATTGCGGCGTCGTGGTAACGTGTGTCCCCCATCCCAATTGCATTATTAATACCTCCTGCAACATTTCCTTCTCCAGTCATCCGGTTATGAACTTTATGTAACGCCTCGATCAAATCCTTTTCCTTAGGAGCCAACAGTTGTTTTAAAAGCAGTGTCTTCAGCGCCTCATCCTCCACCCAGTTAAGTATTTGCTCACTGGTCGTCTCTCCATCCGGTTCCGGCCAGAAACCGTCCGGTCCCATAATACGATATTTAACAAGCCGGCTTCCTACCTCCCTTGCGAGCCTTATTGTCTCACTCTCTGTCAAATTAATGGGCACAGTCTTTATTTCACCCCCTATATCTTCAATCTCCATAAGCATGATAGCGCTGCTTGCGCCACCCAGCTTTATATTATGAAGGGCATGAAACAAGCTTTTCTCCACGGCAGATGATTCAACTTCTTCAAGAACAGTATTCTCTACGATATTTTTTATTTCGAGCAATGAAGCGTTCTCAATTCCTTCAGGAAGATTGACATGTTTTATAAACTTAAGCTCGCCCTGACCGGGGCCAAATGCGAGATTATGTTGGACCAGGAACAGCTTGACTGTTTTTGTAGAGCCATCGTCCATTTCCAGATTAATCGCATCAATGAACTTTTGCCTGAGCCCTTCTAACCGTTCAAATAGATGGCAATGCGTATTGTAGAAATCCGCGTCTTTATCATGAATAATGAGCTTGACTTTATCTATCCGACTATGTATTTTTCCTAGAGTAGTGAGTTCCGGGAGATTCTCGTTTGCTTGCTGTTTTGTATAATCTAACGACATTCCTACCTCTGCTTATTGAAAACTTTATTTTTATTTCATACTTTTCTCAACTTGATTATAAGTTTATTAATGTAATATAAATAGATCAAAATTTTTATAATATATTGCCAAGAAAATATTTTCTCAAAGTGACAAATGCCTATTACGTTTAAACAATTAAAGACGCCTGAAGATTTAATTCCTTGCGAGGGTCTGCAGGAAGCAGTATGGGGATTTAATAAGGACGATGTAATACCCCCGAGATTCATGCGGGTATTGTGCAAACATGGCGGATTTGCAATGGGCGCCTTTGATGACGATACGATGGTAGGCTTTGTTTTTGGTGTCCCCGCGATTCACTATGGAAGACCTTCTCAGCATTCGCACATGCTGGCAGTGCTACCTGAATACCGCAATCACAACATAGGCTATAAGTTAAAAATAGCCCAACGGGAAGAGGCTCTGGGCCGCAACATAGACCTTATAACATGGGCATTCGACCCGCTGCAATCCAGGAACGCACACCTTAATATAAACAAACTTGGGGTCATTGCATGCAGTTATGATATAAATCTGTACGGAGAAAGTTCTTCGAGTAAATTACACAGTGGATTGGGCACAGATCGCCTTCTTGCTGAATGGTGGCTTGTCAGTGATAAAGTCAAAACAGTTATAGACGGACATACTCATGACCCGGTGAAGGGACCATACGCAAAAGGCGTGAATATTAATAGAACAGAACGCGACGAGCAGGGCTTGCTGCTTCCTGAAGAACCGGATTTAACGCTGACAGATGATGTGCTGCTGCTGGAGATACCGGATGATATTGAGAAAATGAAATGTTCTAATATTGAAGCTGCACGAAAGTGGCGCACTCTTGTCCAGAAGGCATTCCTCTATTATTTTAATGCCGGATATTACGTTAGCTCCTTGAAGGTAGAACGAGAGGATGCCGCTCGACGGACCTACTATGTGCTGGAACGACTAACCAAACCCTACAGACCAATGACCTGTGATTAAAAGAATAATAGTTCGATTCCAGCATCACATTTTATTGAAGATTCGGATGACAAGTATACATATTTAACATCTCTTGCTTAGCTTAAAAGAGTGTTTTTAATGATTTAAGCTGTGACATAGCGGTGTATTCTCTTATTAACAAATTATTATGCCAGATGTTTATTATTTTTTCAGAACGACTAAGTACTTATAAAAACTAAACATATAAAAATGGCATACCTTTTGAATAAAAACAGCCCAATTTTTGGGAGACATTATGTGAGAATTCTGATATAATGTCCCCTTATATCTAACAAACGAGCTTGACGCAGGAGAATCATTATAAAAAAATAAAGATAGAAGATGACGTTTTGACATTTAATTAGTCCCCTGAAATCTGTCGGTTTTTTTGAAATAAAAACTCCTATAGATTTTTTTTCATTTATGGGTAACTTCGTTCTTCTGTATCATGTTATATTTCGAAAGTTGTCAATATTATTTTAACAAGTAAGAATAAGAAAAATTTAAGAGAGATAAATGTACAAATTTAGAAAAGAACCCTGGCAAGAAGAAGGACAATGGCAGGAACAGATAAAAGACCAGATCGATACATTGGAAAAGCTGAGTCAATATATAAATATTACTCCCGATGAAGAGAAGGCGATAAAAACATTAAAGATGAGATGGGCAACAACGCCATACTATGCATCACTTATGGACAGAGACGATCCTAATTGCCCCGTTAGAAAAATGATTATCCCTTCAATGAAGGAAAGTGAAAATACATATGGAATACCAAATTATTTAGTGATTAAAGAAAATAGAGAGAAAACTGACAGGTTTGGAGAAGATGAAAAAAGACCTGATAGTGTCGCAAGGCAGTATATTGACCGGGTCGCATTTACCATTACCGATGTGTGTCCAAGCTATTGCAGATATTGTTTTAGGAGAGAAGCCGTAATTGACAAGGATCTGCGCTTACGATTCGATGTTGATGAAGGATTAGAATGGATTCGAAAGCATGAAGAAATTCGTGATGTATTACTGACCGGAGGAGATCCATTTATGTTGTCAGATGAGAACATAAAGTATTTAATTGAAAGCCTTCGAAGTATTCCACATCTTGAAATGATCCGTATACACACAAAGATGCCAATTACCTGCCCACATCGAATAACAGAAAGTCTTCTTGATATATTAGGGCAAGAACATGAAATTCCAATCTGGCTTAATGTCCACATTTGTCATCCGAAAGAAATTACGGATAAAGTAAAGAAAGTGGTCTGGGATCTGCTCCATACAGGCATCAACGTTGGAAATCAAGGCGTAGTGTTGAAGGGCATAAATGATGATGTAGAAACATTCCAAAAACTTCACCAGAAACTTTTATCTGTTCGAATAAGGCCGTATTACATGTTCCACTGCCAGCTGGCACCCGGTGTAGACCATTTCCGAGCTCCTGTGGAAAAGGGTGCGGAGTTGATTAGAGACGGGATCCGCGGTCATACATCCGGATTAGCACAGCCTATGTATGCTGTCTCTACGAAAGTCGGAAAGATTCCGTTAATGCCAGACTATTATATTCAAAGCAATGGTGAAGAACAGTACAAATTAAAAAATTATAAAGGTGAAATCCTTCACATCCCATATATCCCTGAGGAGTAATCCACCTCCCTGTGATTTCCATTAACAGATTTGTAACACAAGCACCTTGCGGTTACAATTGTCATGAGAATGAATCAATGCAGGTTCTCTGACGGTATATAGTAGGACAACTGTTCATCACGGTAAATAACGACTCTATCCGGATTTTTTTCATACAGTTGTTTCGCCAGGTTATGAGGAAAGAAAACGGTATCCACCTCGACAACCTCCTCTGCGAAGCGATGCAGAAACCTGGCAACTGATAATCCGCATGTTAAACCAATTGCTTTTGTAGTAAACATACCTTTTGGATGTGATCGTTTGGTACCATATCGAAGAATAGCATAGAGCTCTTCCGCCTCACTATTGGTAATATTAAACTCGAAAATTTCTACCGCATGTGTGTTGATAGTTTTTCGCCAGTCCAGATATTGATTAAGAGTTGGCACTTTCTCGCTCATCACATCATCCCTACGCTTCGAATCCATATAGCGTTTGGTTGCAAACTCTCTGTGATGGCGTGCCGCCGGACCCAGATAACGAATTTGAGTGGCAAAAGCGCCTGCCGGGTCCCAGAAAATCGGACCTTTTGACGGACAGTATAATCGTAACGCAGTATGCTTACAAGAAGTCTTATGATACATAACCATTACATGAAGTTTTGCATGTCCGGGATTATCATCAAGGCTTTTTGCATCACATTCGTTGGCATTCCAACTCTTGGGTAACATGGGAGGATATGAGCGATGGAAACAACAGCCGGCATTAATACCGACGCCAAGAAGAAGCAAAACAGTTAAGATTCTTTTTACATCAAAACAAATTCCCATAAGTTCATACTATACCAGTCACGAAATGAAATTAGAAAGAGACGTAGGGCGGGTAGCCTTGCTCTGATTATTCGTAGGGCAAACCTAAAGGATTGCCCTACGAATAAAGCCTATAAATATTTATTTTAAAGTGCCTAAAACCATTTTGATATGGATATACATAAATATTGTGCGACAATGCAGCAATCAGGCCTTTCTCAAATAAACGGATTTTACAGAGTAATGGTATACTGTGCTGTTTAAATGAAGAATATTCTCACTGATACATCAAGGCGCATAACGCAACCAGATCGGCAATACGTTGTTAATATGCTTCATGAATTTCCACAGGCCGACACTTTCTTCCCGACTACCTAAGGGATCTGTTATTTGTTTAGGAAAAGCAATACCAAAACCAAATAATCCCGGAGCGATTATGCCATTATGGGCATTGTGTTGGACCTCCACCATCCCCTTAACTTTTATGCCCCTTGGATGAAAACCAACAGCATAAATTACACGATCACAGCTAGATAAATGAGTTCTAATATTTCTTTTTGTAGCCGGATAACGATATAGGCTCTTCGGCATCTTACCCAGAATATTCTCTCGCGCCCAATCTGCAGTTGTACCTTTTAATCCTGTATTATCAAACAGAACCCAATCTTCCATAGGTAGCGCAAATTTTAATGGACTCAGATAGAAATTCACTATGCGGCTTAAGCCCAATTCAACGAGATAACGAATAATAATTATTGCAGAGTGTGATGAACCAAATACTGCTACGCTATCTACATTACGACAAGATTGTTTTAATTGACGGTAATCTAATGCATTTTCTGGAATAATTTCTTTTACATTCATATGTCCCAGGCGATTAGGTTCTGCACCGATAGCAAGTATTACGTTAGTAGCCTTAAATTTATGTTTGTCTACGGCAATCTCCCAACAACGACCATTAATAGCCAGGCGGAGAGCCATACCGTAATAAGTAGCAACCTGCTGTGAAAGTTGATTGCTGATCCATTGCAAAGGTTTGACAATATTTATTAATTTGCAAGTATTAAGAGGGTCAATCTTTTCAATTTGAAAATGCTGTATACGTTCATCAAATTGAAAAGAACAACATTCATTAAGAAAATCAAGAAATAATTGTACCGTTGTATTGCTGGAAACGTTATGCCATTTAGTCCCTAAATCACCTACCTTGAATTTATCATCAATCCATAAAATCTTCTGAGCAGGTATATCATGATCCAACAGTTTACCAACTGCAGCAATTCCTGCAGGACCCGCACCAATTACACACCATTCAAAAATTTTCTTATTGTCAGCCATTGTGATTAAATGTGCAAGAAATGATTCGCAAGTCCACTCTCTAAAGGTATCATTAGTTTCCGTGCAATGTGGATATATCTACCGTTTTCATTTCAATGTCAGGAGGAATTGTGAATTTTTCTTCTGGGACAGGAACGTTTTCTACTATCTCTGTTGCAACTGTGGTCGTTTTCGAAAATCCGATGTCGGATATTTTCTTCAGAATAATCCCATTCCATGTGCAGGTTTTGATACCGGTATTTTGCTTTTCCCATACTATGCAGGGTTTCCCCACAACCCTTTCGATTTCGACTCTTCTTCCACCTGCATCTATATTTTTATTTTTTTCAATATTTTCTATTTCTACTCTAGATTTCCCAATATTCCCTTTATATCTTGGATTCTTCATCCTTATTCCTGTTCTTGTATTGAGATCAACATTATTGATCCATTGACCATTTTCTTCCAAAAGAGTTAAGGTATTTCTTTTCACCGTTACGCCCCCTAAATCCATAGTTGTTGTTGTATATTTTGCCTCGCGGAGCCCCCAATCATCATAATAAACAACCTCAGAGCCTGCTATGGTAGCACCGTAAATTTCATATTTAATAATTCCGAATTTCGACTTTGGATAGCGCTTAGGAGTGTTTGCCGCAAAACCGGTATTTACACAGATAATAACGAGCACAACGAAAAGAATATAAGGGATTGTTATCTTCATATACTTTCACCTTTTAAGTGATAATTCTGTCATTCTCACCGTCTGTTGAGCGGGAATCTAGTCCTTTTGCTTTCTGGATTCCCCTTCCCCGCCAGAATAATTGTCGGGCTGGCGAACGGATTCATCCGGACGGGCACGAGAATGTCAATATCGTTAAATAATTAACCAATTTAGCTTGCTAAAAAAAAGTAATACTAAAAAACATAACATTTTCTTCTTAATATTTCTAGTCGTAAATTCAATTTTATCCACTTGGTTTAAGTAATAAAAGAGAGACCTGTTTCTCCTATTATTTGCCCTTATAAAATCACTCATTGTAATTTTCTGCTGGCGCAAAAAGAGATAAATGGTCATCCCGATAGACAATGACTCTATCTGGGTTTTCCTGATAAAGTTGTTTTGCCAGGTTGTGAGGATGCCAAACCGTTTCCACCTTAACAATATCATCAGCAAAACGATGAAGAAATTTAGCAACGGAAAATCCACACAGCCCACCCATTGCATTTGTACTAAAGCGACCTTTAGGATGTGAACGTTTGGTACCATATCGAAGAATAGTCCAGATTTCTTCTGCCCGCTCATCCGGAATATTAAACTCGAAAATCTCAACGGCATGTGTATCAATACGTTTACGCCAATCCAGATATTGTTTAAGACCGGGGACTTTTTCAACAAGCACATCATTCTCACGCACAGGCCCATCCTTAACAGGGGCATCATAACGCCTATATCTTCGTGCTTGACCCGCATAATGGTGTTTAGCAGCAAAACCTCCTGCCGGGTCCCAGAAGACAGGCCCCTTCGTCCGGCTATACACCCGTAAGGTAGTATGCACACAGGACACACCACGATACATAACCATTACATGGAGCTTTGCCTGTTCAGGATTATCCTCCAGACTTTTTGCGTTACACTCTTTGCCATACCATGCCTTGGGTAACATAGGAGGGTTTGTGCGATGGTAACAACAACCTGCTTGAAGACTGGCCCAGAAAATGAATAAGGCAATCAATATGTTTTTTTTAAGCATCAGAATAAATTCATTTAAGGTTTATACGGCAAGAAACACACTCTACTTTTTTCATACAATATTTCCAGAAAAAAATATGCTTAAATATTTAGACGAAACTAAACATTAAAAACAAGAGAGAAATTGGCAGATTAACAGAAGTATAACAAATTCGTTCAGGGTACAAAACTCTTCCTTATTTTAGCCTGGATTGATATACTTAAGTCCGTATTTTCTTTTATTCATAAAGGAATATGTATTTTCATCTTCGCCCGAATGACATAATAGGTACACCCTCTAAGATTAATTATAATTTTCCAGGAGAATGATATTAGGATTGAACGACTTGAAATACGGGAAATCAACCTGCCGCTTGTGCATTTTTTTGAAACCAGCTTCGGAAGGACTGAGAAACGCCGTATACTCTTAACAAAGATTTTTTGTAATGGTGCTGTTGGTTATGGTGAATGTACGACCGGAGAGAAACCATTTTTCTCTCACGAGACTATTGATACAGCATGGATTATTATAAAAGAAGTATTGGCACCAATAGTAATTGGAAAAAATTGGGCAGCACCATCGGAAGTTGGTCAATGGTTCAAACAAATACGAGGGCATCAGATGGCACGCGCGGCAGTAGAAAATGCCTGTTGGGACATGACTGCCAGGGCCAACAACATAGCCCTGTATGAATTACTGGGCGGAACACGCAAAGAGATCCCCTGTGGTGTGTCTATCGGCATACAGGACACTCCTGAGCAACTGTTGGAGAAAATCAGAACTGAAGTTGATGCCGGTTACCGTCGAATAAAGATCAAGATCAAGCCTGGCTGGGATTATGATATAATTAAACTTGTCCGGCAAACATTTCCTGATATCACTCTCTCCGTGGACGCCAACTCGGCATATACCCTCGCTGACATAGACCTGCTAAAGAGTTTAGATGAATTCAAGCTTCTCATGATAGAACAACCATTAAGCCATGACGATATTATTGATCACTCACAACTACAGAAACAGATTAATACTGACATCTGCCTTGACGAACCGATTACATCCCTCGATATAACACGCAAGGCAATTGAAATGAAAAGTGGCAGGATTATCAATATAAAACTGGGGCGTGTGGGAGGTTTCAGTGAAGCTATTAAGATCCACAACTACTGCCACGAACACAATATTCCGGTATGGTGTGGAGGCATGCTGGAGGCTGGTATAGGACGTTCTCATAATATTGCAATGTCAACACTCCCCGGTTTCAGCCTGCCGGGTGACGTATCGGCAAGCAAAAGGTACTTTAAAGAGGACATCATAGAGCCGCCTGTCACCGTCAACAAAGATGGATTTATCAAAGTCCCCCAAGTACCCGGCAGAGGATATGAGCCAAAGGAGGAATATATCGAAAGGATTACCGTAAGGAGAGAGGTGTTTTCAGCATAGAAACACGATGCCATACCAGAGACCAGTCTCTCCTTCGGTACGACATCCAATCCCCACATTGTTATTGTAATAGTTAAAAAATGGATTTTAAATTTCTTCATATTATAATTTTTGTATTATTCCTGCTTCCGGCATGTCAACAGGGCAAAGCCCGTCCTGACTCAACATCAAAAGTACATCACGTTGTGGTTTGCTGGTTAAATGAATCCGGCAACAAAGAGGCCCGACAGAAGATAATTGAAGCTTCCCGGGGATTTACATCGATTCCCGGTGTAATCGATGTAAGAGCAGGCAAGGTAATTAAAAGTGAAAGAAAAATTGTGGATAGCAGTTTCGACGTTGCGATCTATTTGTCTTTTGAAAATGAACAGAAATTACAAAAATATCTTGTCCATCCAGTTCATAAGAATGCAGTAAAGGAAATCCTGAAACCACTTGTCCATAAGATCGTTGTTTACGACTTTATCGAATGAAAACCACTGATAACTATAAAAAACAATAACCATTTCTGATACTATAAAAGCTCTATGGTTTTTGTATCTTATGGTTAACATAATACATAGTTTCACCAAAATCAGACAAGTTCATTTCAGCAAATCTTTTATGTCGACCATTGATATTCACCTTACTTACACGAAAATCAATATCTGATGGTCCCTACCAATGCTAATGGCACTATCACCTCTTTCGCCCTTTCAACTTATTTGATAAAAATAATGATTGTATTATATTGACCCTATAACTATATTACTAATTAGCACCTTCGGCAAACTTAGAAGATATTCGTGTAGGGTGGGCATCCCGCAATCTGTTGAGCGGGAATCTAGAGTTCCCATGAAAGCGAAAGCCAGATTCCCATTTTCATGGGAATGACATAAGAAAACATTGAAATCCCATTAAATTAAATTCATGCAAAACAGTTCTTTTACAAATCCGAAGATGGTAAAACTAGCCAGGATTCTGATTATTATAGTAATCGTATGGATAGTTGCCGATTTTTTTGGTATAAAGCCTACAAGATTTTTCCAGCCAAGAGTTGGAATGCGCCCGGTAACACAACCGGTGGGAGATTTAGGTGCAGATGAAAGAGCCAATATTGAGGTCTTTGAACGGGCTTCTCCGTCTGTCACTTATATAACCAACAAGAGATTCCAGAGAGATTACTTTTCTTTTAATGTTATGGAGATACCCCAAGGGACCGGCTCCGGTTTTCTGTGGGACAACAAGGGCCATGTAGTAACAAATTTCCACGTTATCTATGAGGCTGACGAAATAGAAGTCACGCTGATGAACGGAAAAAGTTACGATGCCACAGTGGTAGGAGCTGATCCCGACCACGACCTGGCAGTATTACAGATTAATCCCAAGGACCTTAATATTTCACCTCTGATGATCGGGAATTCCAGCGATCTACTGGTAGGGCAAAAGGTACTGGCGATCGGAAACCCTTTTGGATTGGATTCCACTTTAACTACCGGCATTATCAGCGCTCTGGGAAGGACAATTCAGTCTATGACAAAAAGATATATTCATGATGTAGTTCAGACAGACGCTGCTATCAATCCCGGAAATTCTGGCGGCCCTCTTCTGGATTCATTCGGCAGATTGATTGGTGTAAACACTGCCATTATAAGTCCCAGTGGTACATATTCCGGAGTTGGCTTTGCGGTACCTGTAGATACGGTAAATCGAGTTGTCACGAAACTTATCAATTACGGAAAGGTAGGGCGCCCTGGACTTGGTGTTTCGCTTATACCGGAACATATTATGTCCAGAATAGGGATTGAAGGTGTTGGGATACTTGAAGTCTTTAAAGGAGGTTCCGCTGAAGAAGCCGGGCTGAGGGAAGTAAAACGCCTTCCGAATGGACGAATAGAGATGGGCGATATAATAATCGAAGTTGACGGATCAAAGGTAAGAAAAAGTACCGATCTTGTCAGAATTCTGGATAAACATGAGGTAGGTGACGAAGTAGATATTGTCATCATCAGAAATAACGTAAAGAAATCTGTGCGGATAGCCATTCAGTCTGTTAATTGATTTTAGTATAAGAGATACTGTTTCTGACTAAAAAGTCAAAATGCGGGAATCTCCAGATTCTGCTAAAACGAACTCCATTATTGCCTATATGGGTTACAAAAAAATATAAATATAATAGACATAATTAGTTATATTCATTTAAGAGGTTTTTCTGCATATAACACGACATTCATTTTCCACTCTTTGTTCTTGACAAACGACTTTAATAATTGTAGATTAAGCACATCCTTTTCAGACTAAAACATCACATCTGTTGTCAATTTACAAACCCACTACTTTGCAATTAATAATTATAAATTAGCTGAGTAATATTCAAGACAAAGTATATTTATCATGCTATATCAGAACAGGATACCTTGTTAATGATTTTGCTGTAATTGAAGATTTTAAACCGTCCTATTTAATAATTTACGGTTTAGGAATAAATACTACGGCAACGATAAAGAAACAAATGCGTTATAGAGAAGTTCACTTTAGATAAGAACATCAATAAATATGGAAGAAAAGAGTAAAATAACTCAAAAAGAAGAAACCATTAATGAAAAAGATGGTTCAGTGATGGTTTATATTCCCACAGGAATATTTTTGATGGGAAATGAAAAAAATTCTGTAAGTGTTGATGCATTTTATATTGATAAGTTTCCAATAACGAACGATCAATACAAAAAGTTTATGGTAGAAACGAATTATGTTGAACCGGCTTTCTGGAAAGATAAAAAATTTAACAACCCTGATCAACCTGTAGTTGGTGTAAATTGGGATGATGCTGTTGCTTATGCGAATTGGGCAGAAAAAAAACTACCGGAAGAAAAAGAGTGGGAAAAAGCGTCCAGAGGTATAGACGGAAGAGAATACCCATGGGGAAATATGAAACCGAACCAAAGCCTGGCTGTTTTTGATTTAGATATTTCGATAGGTTCTCCCACGAATGTAGGAACTCATCTTGCAGGAGTTAGCCCTTATGGTTGTTATGATATGGCAGGAAACATCTGGGAATGGTGCCAGGAATGGTATGCCGAAGGAAAATATCGTGTGGTCCGTGGAGGTTCGTGGATAAATCACCGGAATATTCTAAGCTGCGCTTATAGAAGCTGCAGTGTCCCAATTGGTAAGGACAACAATGTGGGTTTTCGTTGCGTTAAAGGTATAACTTAATATATTACTTTATCCATTATTCTTAAAAAGGTCCCAGGAATATGAAAAGTCAAAGGTCCCTTCAAATTTAAATTTTTCATCAAATTCGATATAAAAATCGTAAAGATCTTTAAAGTCATCTAAAGTGTCTGTTTCTGTCTTACCCATTAATCCGCTATCAACCAGATTAAAAACTATTTCTCCAAATTCTCCACTTTTAGTTATACCCCATTGCTCTAAAACGATCCTTGTCATATAGCCAAACTTCTCTATAGCAAATTGCTTGATCCCTTCAGAAAGCTCCTGACCGGTAACATGGCGTTCTTGCTCTATTGAACTATTGTATTTTTTGCCAAGCTGAGAAGCGGTATAATCAAGCGCTTCAAAAATAAATTGATATGACTGCATTGAAAAACGGCCATCTTTGCTAACTACCCTCTGGAGTTTTTTCCATGTATCATGTACGTTTTTTTTACTCATATTTTCTCTTCATACCGGACCTGTTAACAAAATTGTTTTCTAGTGATAACCCACTAATTCTCTGCCGAATATTCAAACTTACGAAAAATCGGAGTTCCTTTACACACCTTAGTGCCAGGACGCATTCCACCCCATGTAATATTATTTCCGGCAGATTCTTCATCTGGAGATAAACCCAACTGTTTGTGCATCTCAGCAGCTACATTTGGCATAAATGGTAAGATAAATAACGAAATTATTCTAATAGATTCGGCTAGATTGTATAGAACTTCATTAAGTTTATTTTTCGTACTTAATTCTTTCGCCAATACCCATGGTTTTGAAATTTCCACATATTTATTTACCAGCCCTATATAATCCCATATTGACTCTAATGCCTTACTAAATTGCAAGTTGCTCATTGCATGATCTACCTGGTCGTTTAGCTTCTTAGATCTTCCAACTAACTCTTCTCCTTCTGTAGATAACAAACCCTCATGATCCGGTACGATACCATCACAATATTTTTCAATCATCGTTAATGTTCTATGGAGAAGGTTCCCGAGATCATTTCCCAAGTCACAATTTATTCTGTTAACCATAGCTTCGTAAGAGAAATTACCATCCAGCCCAAACGGAACTTCTCTCAGCAAGAAATATCTATATGTATCTACACCATAAGTTTCCGTTATCTCAATAGGATCAATCGCGTTACCTAGTGATTTTGATATTTTCTTACCTTCAAGCGTCCACCAACCATGAGCAAATATTTGATAAGGGACTTCTATTCCTAACGACATCAACATTGCCGGCCATATAACTCCATGAAACCATAAAATTTCTTTGCCTATTATGTGTACTCTGGCGGGCCAATATTTTTTTCGCTTTTCAGAGTCATCAAGACCCAAAGCAGTTATGTAATTAAAAAGGGCATCAACCCACACATAGATTGTATGCTTATTGTCCATTGGAACATGCACACCCCACTCAACCGCCGCCCTGCTCACACTAATGTCATCTATACCGCCAACTATTCTTCTGTGCAATTCATTTCTTCTCGACTCAGGTTTAACAAAATCAGGATGTTTTTCAAAATACTCTAGAAGTAAGTCTTGATATTTAGACAACCTGAAGAAATAATTCTTTTCTCTAATTTTTTCAACAGAGCGTCCACATTCCGGGCAGTTATCTAAAGACAACTGTGCTGAAGTCCAGAAACTTTCACATGGAATACAATACCAACCTTCATACTCTCCCAGATAGATATCTCCATTTTCATACATTTTCTTAAATGCATTTTGTACCTGTTTTACATGACGACCCTCTGTTGTCCTGATAAAGTCATCATTAGAGATATTAAGTACATCCCATAAATTTTTATACCTTTCCACCACCCTGTCTGCCAATTCAATAGGGTCTTCATTATTCAGTTTGGCAGCTTTTTCTATCTTCTGGCCGTGTTCATCAGTTCCCGTTAAGAAGAAGACATCATAGTTCCTCATCCTTTTATATCTTGCTAAAGTATCAGCGGCTATTGTGGTATATGAATGGCCTATATGAGGAACATCATTCACATAATAAATTGGCGTGGTTATATAAAATGTTTTTTTATCCACTGCGTTTTCCACATCCAGAACCGGCTTCGGATCCACACCCTTTTCCAGCACTGGCCCGAGCCCCTCTCACTTGCTCTAGAATTTCATTTTTATTAACAACAATTATTTTTTTATCTTTTGATTCCATAGTTATTTTTTGCTGTAAGATATCATAATCTATTACTTCACCAACACCTTTGGTGGTAGCAATTAACGTCCCCTTTTTGGGAAGCTTGTGTTTCATTTCTTCGTATGCATCATCTTCATATCTCAGACAACACATTAATCTGCCGCATCTGCCAGAAATTTTTGACGGATCAAGAGTCGCTTTCTGGTTTTTAGCCATCTTCATGGTAACCGGTTCCAGGTTCCTCAAAAATGTCCTGCAACAAAGCTCTCTACCACAGTGTTCATATTCTGCTAATAACTTAGCTTCATCTCGAACACCGATTTGCTTCATCTCAATCCTGGACTTGTACTTCTTGGCCAAATCCTTAACCAATTCTCTAAAATCAACCCTTCCCTTAGCCAGAAAATAAAAAATTATTTTCTTACTTCCGAAAAGATGCTCAACACTGGCAAGTTTCATTGGAAGACCATGCTCTTTTATTTTTTCCTGACAAAAACTGTATTCTGAAGGGATGGTTTCTTTTTCAATTTCTTCTTGCTTTCTCTCTTCCTCCTGAGTAATCTGGTGCAACACCTCGCCCATTCCGGAAACATCAGCTTCGACATTCAACTCCTGCGGCTGTGAAATAGCTACACCAAATTCCACACCACGAGCAGATCGAATAACAACCTTATCACCCTTTCTCAACTCAGCATCTTGAGTAAAAGCATTTTCAACATTTCTCAAAATACCATATCTCACCGACACTTGATATTTCATAGGCATTTACTCGTATTTTATACAAAATAGAAAGGCTAAACTTCTGCCAAAACTAACATAAAGAAATTAGATTGTCAAGCTCATCCGATATGTACACAGTATGCATTTTAGAATGTGAAAGGGTGATCTGTATTAACTATCTTAAAAGCAAGAGCCGTAGACTTAAATAATATGACAAGAACTTAAAACTTCCTATGGAATGCTTTTTTATAAAGACCACATAGACAGGGCTTGACAAAAACCCCTACATTATTTTAAACTATACTTTTCGAGTTTTCTATAAAGAGTTCTTTCTCCAATCCCCAGTATCTTTGCAGTCTCTCCTCTATTTCCCCCCACATATGCCAGCGTATTCTTCATCAGTTCTTTTTCCATTTCATCCAATGTTACCCCCACAGGAAAAACAGGCCCTGTTAAAGCCGGCCTATTACTCTTATAAATATGCTCTGGCATATCGTCTATATCAAGTACTCCATTTTGATTAAAAACGATCATGCTTTCAATACAATTCCTAAGCTCTCTTACATTTCCCGGCCAATCATACCGAAAAAGAATTTTCCTGGCTTCCGAACTTATATCTTTAATGTTCTTACCATTTTTCTTCGAAAACTCCTTAATAAAAGAATCCATCATCAAGAAAATGTCCTCCTGCCTCTCCCTTAAAGGTGGCAGCCGCAGGCAGATAACATTAAACCGAAAATACAAATCTTCTCTAAATTTACCCTCTTTTACCAACTCTCCCAAATCCTTATTGGTAGCAGCTATAATCCTTACGTCTATCTTTACCGATTCATTACTACCAATACGTACGATCCTTCCATCTTCTATTAATCTTAAAAGCTTTGCTTGTGTCGTGAGGGGCATGTCACCAACTTCATCGAGAAACAAAGAGCCATTGTTTGCATATTCAAATTTCCCTTTCCTCTGATGTAAAGCCCCGGTAAATGCACCTTTTTCGTGCCCAAACAACTCACTTTCAAGAAGAGATTCTGAAATTGCGGCAGAGTTTAACACGACATAAGGATTATTTTTACGCGGTCCGTTATAATGGATTGCTCTGGCTATTAACTCTTTACCTGTACCACTTTCACCCACGATTAAAACTGTAGCAGTAGTTGACGCGATCTGTTTTAATATATTAAATATTCTATGCATTTGCTGGCTATTGCCAATAATACCGTCGAAACCAAATTTCTCTTCTAGTTGTTTATGTAATTCTATATTACTTCTCACTATATTTTGCTTCTCAACAACTTTATCTACCACCGCTCGTAAATGGCTTATATTTATCGGCTTTAGGAGATATGTTGCCGCCCCCTTTTGCATTGCAGTAACTGCAGTCTCAACACTGCCATGACCGGTTATTAAAATAACTTCAGTTTCCGGTGAGTGCTCTTTTGTTTCCCTCAAAATCCTCATCCCATCTATCTCATGCATAACCAAATCTGTAATTACCACATCGATCCCGTCTTTTCTAATTATATCAAGTACATTATTACCACTCACTGCAGTTAGACATGTATATCCCACTTTTCTCAAGCTTTCTGCAATAGCTTCAGCCTGGTCTTTTTCATCATCGATTATTAATATATTTGTATCCATTACAATCTTACTTTTCTTTAGATTTGCTATAAACAGGTAACTTTATTAAGAAACTACTCCCTTTACCATCTTCACTACGTATGTCGATTGTACCTTTGTTTTCTTCGATAATTTTTTTAGCAGTAGGCAACCCGAGACCAGTTCCCGTCTTTTTAGTTGAATAGTAGACTTGAAATATTTTATCCATTTTATTTTTTTGAATTCCAACACCGGTATCTGTAATATCTATAAAAACATTCTCACCGTTTTGATAAGTCCTTACCATAAGTTCTCCTCCATGCGGCATCGCCTGCTGCGCATTAAGAATTACGTTTAACAAAGCTTGCTTTATGACGTTACTGTCCAAATTACATTTCGGCAATTTTGCATCAAAATTCTTAAGTATCCTGATAGAATTCTGCATGGCTTCAGGACCAATAAAATCCAGCACATTTTCTATAATCCCATTAATATCACATTCCTCGAAATGAAGTACAGGCTTCTTGGCAAATCTCAAGAAATCACTAAGAATATTATCCAATCTACCAACTTCCTTCTGTAACAGCTGAACCCTGCTTGACATTTTCGTGTCTCTCTCTGAGTTTCGATCTTGTAAATCTTCATCCAACAATTGCAAATTTATGCTTATTGCATTTAAAGGATTCTTTATTTCATGTACTAAACCGGCAGCTAATATATTAAGATAATTTAATTCGCCAGAATCAAAACTATTCTTCGACATACCGTCTAAACCTTCAGAATATACTAAAAAAAATAAGCCAGGAAAGCATATATATTTACTTTCCTGGCTTTAATTTATAAAAAACAGAGGATCTATGCTTGCACTTCTTGAGTTTTTACAACGTTTTGAGCTTGTAACCCCTTATTACCCTCTACAACTTCAAATTCTACACTTTCCCCATCTTCCAATACTTTGAAGCCGTTTCCAGAGATATTCGAGTAGTGAACAAATACTTCGCTTCCGTCTTCTTGTTGAATAAAACCAAAGCCTTTCTTCACATCAAACCGCTTTACCGTACCCTTCTTTGTCATTTCAGCTCCTTATTTTACGTAATACATTTCACAAACATATAAAATAATGACTTACAAAGAAAAAACTCTTTTATACTCTCTCTTGTGCTTCCTCCTAAAATAGATCCCCAATGATTTAATATAGAAACAAGTCGTAATATTATTCAATTATTTATGTACTAGCTTGAGCAGCCTTTTCATCCGTAAGAGCAGCTTTTCTGCTTAGCTTCAATCTCTTTTGATCATCTATACCTATCAGTTTTACTTTAACTTCATCACCCATTTTTACCACATCTTCTACTTTCTCGATATAATCATTAGAAAGCTCAGAAATATGCACCAGGCCTTCTTTGCCCGGCATTATTTCGACAAAGACACCATACTCTTTAACGGAAACAATTTTACCGTTGTATATTTTCCCTACCTCAGCATCATCGGTAAGCCCCCTGATATAGGTCTTAGCAAGTTCTACTGATTCAAAAGTAGCTGCTGAAATTACAATGGTCCCATCTTCTTCTATTTCTACTCGTGACGATGATTCCTCTTGTATCTTCTTGATGTTTTTGCCACCAGGGCCTATAACCAAGCCGATCTTGTCCGGATTTATTTTAATCTTAACAAGCTTCGGAGCATGAATAGAGATCTCGCTACGAGGTTTCTCAATAATTGACTGCATTTCCTTCAAGATATGCATCCTGCCTTCTTTCGCCTGAGCAAGTGCGTCTCTCATAATCTGCTCACTTATACCTGTTATCTTCAAGTCCATCTGAAGGGCAGTAATACCAACCTCTGTTCCAGCGACTTTAAAGTCCATTGCACCCAAATGGTCCTCATCTCCTAAAATATCGGATAGTATTCTAACTTCCTCACCCTCTTTTATCATTCCCATTGCGATACCTGCAACCGGCCGTTTCATCGGAACGCCAGCATCCATCATGCAAAGCGTACCACCACAAACGCTAGCCATTGAAGAAGAGCCATTAGATTCGAGAATGTCGGATACGATTCGTATTGTATAAGGAAAATCTTCAAAAGCTGGTACCATTGGTTCCAAGGCCTTTTCAGCTAAAGTACCATGGCCAATTTCTCGTCTACCCGGTCCACGAATTGGTTTCGCTTCACCGACACAAAATGGTGGAAAGTTATAATCCAGCATAAACTTTTTTGCGTATCCATCTACCAAACCATCCACGCGCTGCTCATCCATTGACGTTCCAAGTGTAGCGACTACGAGCGCCTGAGTTTCTCCCCTGGTAAAAAGAGCAGAACCATGAGTTCTCGGCAAGAAACTAGCCGTACCCGTAATTGGCCTTATATCAGTGAGACCTCTGCCGTCAAGTCTCTTTTTGTCATTAATAATTTGTTCCTGCACTGCATGTTCTACAAGCAGTCCAAAAACCTCCTTAACCTTACCTTCTTTATCTGCTTCGTCCGCATCGGTACAATATTCTTCAATTAATTTACCACGTAACTCTTTTAATGCCTTCTTACGGGCAAGCTTCCCTTTGACTACAGATTGTACCTTAATCTCTTCAAAGATCTTTGCCTTTAAGTCATCATAAAGCGCGGAATCTACTGTTGGCTCTTCGTGCACCTGTCTTTCCTTACCACATTTTGCAACCAACTCTTTTTGCATCCGCACAATCTTTTTGATTTCTTCAAATCCGAACAATATTGCATCTACAAACTTATCTTCAGAAACCTCCTTACCGGAAGATTCTACCATCATTACGGCATCTTCCGTTCCGGAAACAACCAGATTTATACTACTGGTTGCAAGTTCTGAGTTTTTAGGATTAATTACAAATTCATCATTTATTAAACCAACCCTCACTGAACCGGTAGGGCCATTAAACGGCATACCGGATAACGATACTGCAGCAGAGGCACCTACCATAGAAATAACATCAGGATCGGTTTCTTTATCAGCAGATAGGACTACCGACATTACCTGTACCTCATTTGTATATCCTTTTGGAAAAAGGGGACGCATTGGCCTGTCTGTCATCCTCATTGTTAAAATTTCCTTGTTTGAAGGTCTACTTTCACGCTTAAAAAACCCACCAGGAAATTTTCCGACGGAGTAAGTCTTCTCTCTATAATCAACTGTCATAGGGAGAAAATCACCACCCTTCGGATCACCACATACCGCCGTAGACAAAACAACCGTATCTCCATAACGGACTATAACAGAGCCATCCGCCTGCGTTGCAACTTCGCCGGACTCAATGCTCATTGTCACTCCGCCAACCGTCTCTTCAACTATATTTTTCACTATAAAATCCTTTCACCAACCTATTTTAACGACGTATGCCCAACTTCTTTATCAGGCTCTTATAACCCTCTTCATTTTTTCTCGTAAGATATTTCAGTAACCTAGCCCTTTTACCAACCATCATAAGTAATCCACGCCTTGACGTATGGTCCTTTTTGTGCTCTTTAAGATGATCACTCAGATGTTTTATCCGCTCCGTCAACAAAGCAACTTGTACTTCCGGAGAACCTGTGTCGGTATCGTGAACTTTGTTACCTTCAATTAATTCTTTCTTCAAACCTTTTTCTATGCCCATCATAATCTCCTTTAAATATATAGTATCGCATAATATATCACAATGGTATTTGGATTTCCAACTAAAATTTAGCCCTCAATCAATTACTTTAACCTTTGAGACAACCTCACTAATATGCGATTCCGATTCCTCTCTTGTTTCTACAGAAAAGGTGGCAATGACAATACTATTGACACACGTTATACTGCTAAACGTACCTTTCAAATCCTCAAATGTATGTACTGACCCGGTCTTCAGACCTTTTTCTCCCCATGATTCTCTTAACTCAACGAAATTATTGAGTGATTCTACAGCAACTTGCTTATCAGAATATTTAACTAGCAGCATCTTGAAAGGCAAACGGTTCTTAATTGATCTATACTCAGCAACTACCGCATCTGTCTGCTCGCTGAGGTTAAATACATTTTTATCAATAAACCTGCCTGCGATGTACAGATTATCAAGGATTATCTTTTTATGAAAATACCTGGCACTTTCCTCGACATATCCACCCTCAGGCAAATATTTCAAAATAGCCGGTAAACTGACTTTACCTGAAGGAATATTGCCTACAATGGAAGTACCAATAAAAGTCACATCGTCAGGAGTGATACTGCCGCTATATGGCTCAATTCTTATGAAATACTTATTTTTCCATACCCACAAGTAATTTTCATATAACGAGGCTTTATTCCCAATATTTATCTCTTTCCCCGCTCTGTCTTTTGCAAATACACCGTATGCGTCATCAGAGTTGCCAAATTCCCAGATATCTACCTTAACAGAATTATCAGTATCCTCTTTAATATACGTGACCGTTGAGACGTGATTAAATGAGTAAGAGAGATAAACTTCCGCACCGCCATTCATATATTCAAAAAGTTTATCTTTACCCGCATATACTTTAGACCTCTCTTTTCTTTTCCACTGTTCAATCGATACAGGAAAGATATCCTTTTCGATCATACTAATCTCACTTGTCATCACCTGGGGCTGTATCCCCTCAACGACAATTGCAGAACGTCCATTTACGGGACAGACCTTCTCACAAAAACCACATCCGATACAAGCCTCTTCTCTTACATAAACCCTCCTGATCTCTTTACCGTTACCATGAACATAGGTATTGAAATGAATTGCTTTTGTTGGAACAGGACAGACCTCTTCGCACACACCGCAACTGACATCCTCCCAATTCTTGTCTAAATCCGGTAATCGCGCATAGCCAACCCATGGAATGCATCTGTTCCTGTTGATTCTTGCTTTTCCTATTGCCAGACGCTGCTTCTTTTCCTTATCAAGCCGGGTAATTGCCCCCGAAGGACAGACCCTTGTACAGAGTACGCAATCATGCGCGCAATATCCAATCCGTGGAATCAGTTGAGGGGTCCACATTCCACTTAAATCCGCTTCTAAAATTGTCGGATGCAGACCATTCGTTTTGCAGACTCTCATACACTCACCACATCGTATGCACTTAGCCCGAAATTTATCTTCAGGAATTGAACCCGGAGGACGTATTATCCCGAGATTACCCTGGCTCTTCTTCTTTTGGAAGTTCAGTGATAGAAGAGGCGCAACCACTGCACTGGATAAACATGCAGTGACAAAACCTCTTTTTGTCAAATTAATCGGTTCGTCCTGTTCCGTGGGCTGTATACGTGTGAAACTGACAGCACTGGTATGACATATAGCCTGACACTTCATACACAAAATACACTCACCTGCCTGGGTTTTCATTCCCGTATCATCAATAGCCCCCATCTTGCAATCTACATTACACCTGTCACAACTATCACAAATACTCTCCCCCACGACACGCTTAAAGATCGACCAGCCTGACAACAGGGCAAACAATGCCCCCAATGGGCAGAGGTTCCTGCACCAGTATCTCTTGTAAAACAGACCTAAAAGAATGATTACAGAAATAACTATCAGAAAGATAAAATGTCCTCTGAAAAACGGCGCATGCAGTGCGAACAACGCTTCCTTTAAAAAACCATGAACAGGATCACTTACAAAACTGATAAAATAGAATTTGTGAAGAAAGCCAAAAAATGAGTTGATGAGAGAAACGAAGTAGGGATGGATAACAATAGTGTACGCATTTGTTGAAATACTGATCGGATCAAGCCAACCAACCATCTGGTGGCCTATAAACAGGCTTAAGAGGAGAAAAGCTAATATGTAATATTTCAGCCTTTTGCCGTCATAAATCTTATACGAAATCCTCTTCCTTCGTCTTTTCAGTAAACTGTCAGTAATATCAAGAGTAGTCCCGAGAGGGCATATCCAACCGCAAAAAAAACGACCAAAAAAAACGGATGCTGCCAGTACAATAAAAGCCGGCCAATACCTTACAATAAACTCCTTTGCAGCCACCATTGCACCAATTGCAGAGAGCGGACTCATGCGGAGGAAGACATCTACCGTTCCGTCCTTTTCCGCAATAGGATCTGCAAATATTAACAAGCAAATGAATGCAGCAAATACTAGTGTCTGGACCACCAGCCTGATCTTATAATTTGCTGAATCTTTTTTTGTGTTTACTTTACTTAATTCTGTCATTCTTAATAGTTATCTTTTTGTACTTTTCTCCGCAACCTTTCAAACGATTTACAGACTTCCTGCCTAGATATCAGCCTGAACATAAAACACATAATACCACTATGAACAATGGATTTCCAACCCAATAACCGGGATATTGAGAAGACAAAGAAAAGACTGGCCACAATGATTTTGCCGGAAATATGGAGTGCATCATCCCTGCCCGACGAATGGCAGGCGGGCATGATGATGCATATTAAAGTAGTAACACGGTTACTGCACTCCAATAAAACTCACAAAAATATTTCTGTACAACAATTTGAAAATGCACTCAATATCTTGCATATCTGAAGGCAACAAGTCCAAATCTTAAATATTGCGAAAGCACACAGGAACCATTATACCATTACATGTTAGAATGGTTCCTATGAAGATCAAGCGATGTTGTTTCTACAAGTTATGGAATGAGATTTCGTCACCTGAAATTGGATTTACTGAAGACGGTTGTCTAATCTCATTTTCAATGAGTGTTGATAGTACATTCAGGCAACAATAAATGTATCCTGAAGGACAAAAGAGGTGAACTCCATGTTTACACGAGAAGTTACATACCATATATATCTTTATTTATTACTTTTAGCTTGATGCATAGTAAATTCAAAGTCGGCGGGTAAGAAACCCGCCCTACAAAATATTATATTTTTTTACTCGTAGGCCGGGTTTCTTACCCGACATTTCTTAACAGACATCATGAAGGCAAAAAACTTTGCTGAAGGCCTAACTTGAAACATTAAGCAGCACTTTTCAAACAGATCTCAAACTCAAGCTTTAAAAGAGAAGCAACTTTATAGAGCTGAGTAAGGTTCTTATTGAGAATGTTGGGATTGAGAAGCCTTTGGATTTGATTGTCTGAGGTCACAAGCTGTTGAGCTAAATATTTTTTAGATATTTTTTTCTTTTCAAGCTCCTCTTCTATTTGTGCAATAATATGTTCAATATGATTTTGAAGCATGTACTCTGGATCTTTAATAATATCTAATGGTTGGTCATAAGGCATATAATCAATAGTTCCATCAGCAAGCATAATACCTATACTCTTCCCCCTGGTTTCCTTATCAATCCACAATTTCTTAATATTTTGCTTGATACCTAGGTGTCCGTAATGGATACTCACTGTTTTCCTGGAAGTGTAGGAAATATCAATCTGTTTTTTCTTATTAGAAAATTTGGCTGATTTAAAAGTAGAACTCCTCATATTTTACCTTCCTTTATAAGTTCCATCAAAATTTTCTTGAGTTTTTTGTTCATTTTTCCATTTAATACTTTAAGACCGGGCAGGACAATTTTTGCTAACTCATTTCTCTCTACCCATTTCCACCTCCTACTAAATATAGTAGCACCAATCAATAGCTAAAATAATCAAAACTATAATCCCAGGGCACACGATTTATCTCAATTATGGAGTGCATCATCCGTGATGATGCTATAAAAAAAGCGGTAAAGCAGTTACCGTACTCCAAAAAAACAACTCTGCACAACAATTGGAGAATGTTCTCAACGCTTTTTGTCTATGGCTTTATATTTCGGCTATATGCAACGATACCCCGCCTCTCAAACCCCCTCAACCCTCTTTTTGTTTTCTGCCAATTGCATACTGTCAACTGCTCATAATCCTTCAATCCCGCAAATCCTTTAAATTGTAATTCCCAAGTCCAAAATCGTAAATCATCTGCCCTCTTTCTCCTTGACTTCAACAGTATATAACTTTATTATCCAGTCATATTCTAGTCTAACATCATAAAGTAATGTCACATAGTAGCATGTGATTAAATATTGCTAAATCAAGTTTATATTTTTACAGGGACGTAAATAACATGAACTTTCTTGCCAAACATAACCTTTCTCAAATTAACAATAATATTGACATTTTAATTTTTAAGCGTTTCAAGATTAAAAAATCTTTACCGAGCTGATCAAGCAGGCTTCGTGGAAGCCAAAACAGTCGATTGGTCAGAATCGACTGTAAAGTTCGACGTTTTGTTAGAGTCGTTTCTGTTCCTTCAAGACACCGCTGAGGGAGATCAGGATAGATACCATCCGAACCTCGTCAATCAGTTCGGGAGGCTGGTCTGGTTTCCTAAGAATCTAGATAAGGAAAGCTTACCGTCGGCTACCAAGCAGACTCGATTGTCGCGGGAGCCGCCGCTAGAAAAATACGATCTTAAGGCCCGATCTGGGCATCAATGGCATTTCTGGTCATTTTTTTATACGCCATAGGTTAGGTCTCATTGGTTTCATAATATTTCGGCAGGTCATATCTGTACTCAGACAGGGTGGTCTGCTTTAACAAAGCGGAAATCATGGGACAAGCCTCTATAAATCTCATGCATGACACAAGTTTTCTAACCAACTCATACGCCGTACGCAAAAAACGCGTCGGTGATTCGTGAGTTATATTATAATTCTGTAACAAAGAAAACTCATGAAGAAAGCGAAATCATTAAAAACACATTTTATTGGAATATTTGTATCAGGAGTTGTCATTACCTTTCCAATATTTCTTATTGTAAAGTTTTTCTATTGGATTGCAATTATTGGAGGCTTGCACATTTTCGATTGCATTTTACCTATTTTCGAAAATTTTACGGATTATAATCTTAATGCACCAAGAGAAAATACATTTCTAATATTTCTAAAAGGCTTTACCTGTTTTGCATTTGGCATCATTTTAATTTGTTTAGTCGGTTTTATTCCATACTTTGTATCCAAAACTCGATTGGGGATAAAAATAAGAGAATTTTATACTAACTCAAAAACCGAATTTATTTTAAAAATTAATCCAACTATTAGCAAGAAAGCAGAGGAAGCAACTGACGAAGAATTGAGGTTAAGAGATATTTCAAAATATTTGCCAAAATATTTGTTACGCGAGCCCGTAGTTATTAGTAATCAGGATGGTTCACTAGAGATTGGTTTCTTAACATCTAAATCACACAAGATGAACGGGCTTAAAAGATCTTCCGTGTTTATACCTGGTAGCCCTATTCCTATGTCAGGAAAATTACTATTTATAGAAAATAATAAAATAGAAAAATTAAAAGACGTAAGCACGAATGAAGCTATAAAAAAATTAATAACTATTGGTAGACTTAGCGAAAACATTTAAATATTTATTGGCTTAAAAGTCTCTTTTTATGGTCAGAACGACATTTTAAGTATTTGGATTTGAGAAAACAAATTAAATTGTATTTAGAAACAATGGTACACCGGCTTATTGGTTTACAGAAATAAAAGGAGCTTAAAAGGTACAGCTAGCTCAAAGCAACATTACAACTGCTGAGTTTAATTAAGAATATATTCTGAAAACGAACCATGGCTAATGGATGAACCTAAGAAGCTTTGTATAAGATTAATAAGCACGAACCACTTTTTTTAATCTCTCCCCAGTTTTAAACTAAATGAAAGGGAATTTAATGATGCAACATAAAAGAAAACTGGGTTATAGCATATTTTGCAGAGCAAGAATCATAGTCATTATATTTTTGTATTTTTCAATATTCCTGGTCACATCAAACTATAGAATACTTCCCGCTTTCGCAAACAATACAGAACCGTGTACAGATAGTAATATACAAGAATTTGCCGGATGTGAAAGCCAGGATGCACTGTGGGTTGAGAAACTGGTAAAACAAGCTTATAACTATTATAACAAAAACCTTTCGAATTCATTTGGACATGACCATCTTTTCGAGGATTATATTCAAGGAGAAGGATCATCTTCTGTTATGGTTAGTTTCGATGGTTTACCTTCTATATTTTATGCTAAAAAAGTTTATGAAAACAATGGTACGGTTTCGCCGTATTGTAAGCTTGAAAGAGATGATAACCTTTTAAGAGAATGGGCGCCATATTGCAATCTTATTAGAAAAGACAAGCTCTTAAGAGAATGGGCACCATTTATAAAAATATTTAAAGATGATTTTAAACCTGTATCATTAGAAAGGATTTATGAATTAGGCGATATATATATTGTTGGTAATAATATAAAATTAAAACCGGACTTACCTGGAAAGATCAAAAAAATAAAAGAAAGAACTTTCAATGGAGAAAAATTAAATTTATATAAAGTAGAGGCGAAAGATTATAAGGATTTATGCGAATTTAGGGCTAGAAGGCATGCATATCTTAGTATCAAAATAGACGATATAATTGGTATTTTGCCTAGTGATATTAAGAAAGAAAAAAAAATTGATGTATTCTTTAAGAAATATATAGACGACACCACAAGAATAAAATTCCTAGAGCATTATGAAAAAGATCCTGGTGAAGCGATGGCGATGTACAAGCAATATGGCAAATATAACCCCTATGATTTAGAACCACTTGAAAAACAGCAGATATTATTATCACTTGGCTCACTTGACGAGGTTGAATCTGTTTATTTAGAACTGAATAAAGAGGATTATAAAGACCATAAAGAGGATTTAATACGGGAAGCGCATGTTTATGGAGTGATGCGTGAGTTCATTAAAGACGATTATCAATATGCATCATTACAATATCACTTTTTCTACGTAAATTCATTCTTGCCAGGCCGATTTCTATTATGGCATCAAGGGGACACGGAAAAATGTCAAATTATTTTAAGAAAAAAAATTGATAGCGATGAAGACTATAGTTATTACGGCGTTGAATGCAGTCAGCATTATTATGCCACCTCTTACAGGAACAATTTAGATTTATTTAGCAACAAAAAGCTCGGAATATTTAAAGAAAATAAGGAAAAGAATAGATTTACCGTTTATATCTCAAATGGTTCACATGCCAGTAACTTTACCCCTGGATACCATCTATCATCTACCGACCAAAAGGGACCATATGTCGCACAAAAGTTTTATGGAAGCAATGGATACAAGACAAAATACAAGAATTTCTTTGATAGACTTAAAACGTTTATTAAAAGGCTGGGATTGCAACCTCTTGATAAAGCACCAACTGCAAAAGACAGTAAGAGTGGTAAAGCTTTAACATTAGCACCCTATTCAATACCGGAAAGCAAACTTCTATCGTCAGAGGACGCGCAAGGACTTAAGGTTGTGGATATTACCAGAAAGTATATGCTTCACACAAATTATCCGGATAACTCATGGATCTGGGGTATGGAAAACGTTCATTTGGGAGAGCCTTCGGTATTGCCAAGAGCGAGCGGCCCACTGTTGCCTAAATATTTTGAAGATATTCCTGGCAAATCGTTATTTTGCTATCCGATCGACCACTACTACTATTATTATAGAACTTCCGCCGAGATGGCAAAGATACCCATGCAGTTAAGTAAGTATCCCGGTACAGTAGATCTTATCATTTTGTATGGAAAAATGTATAGGTTTTTGGATGAAATATCGGAAAATGAGAGTTCATTAAGGAGTTTGATAAAAAAGGCAACGAAAAGACAACTCAAAGAAGCAGAGAAGTTTGTGCGTAATCTAAAAAAACATAAAGGACTAGACAAAGACGAAGAACAGAAAAGAAGAGTTGAAACGGAATGTACGCGTGTTAAGAAAATCATAAAAGATATTATTGACGGTTTAAACCAGGATTATGATATGAGTGCATGGGAGAAAAAATTAAAATGTAACAATTAAATGTCTAGCGCATGAAGCCAACCACCAATAACTATGCGATTTAGTATTTATTGCGGCTGCCGCTTCAAGTCTTTCTTGCAAGCGTGACACACAGGCGGTGGCTGCTTATGCAGAGCGTTATTTGCGACCCGTGCCTTGCGAGGGGCCAGAACTCCCCTTGACTGCATCTTTAAAAGAGAGACAGACACTGATTTATTGTATAAAACAAAGTACTATTATTGTGGATGAACTTATGCTATTTACGGATGGAAGTGTGAATACCCAGTCAAATATTGGATATGGAGCTTACCTCACTGTGTCTGAACGTGGACTTTCGTTGGATTCGTTGAGGGCACACGTGAAGGTGAAGCGATTTGAGCATACGTCTTCAACAAAACTGGAACTACAAACGTTATTATGGGCTCTAGGGGATATACAAGCATTGGGAAGTAAGGTGATTGTGTATACCGATTCTCAAAATATCATGGGTTTGCCGGGAAGACGTGAGCGGTTTGAGCAAAACAATTACCGTTCAAAGAAAGGCAGACACCTCAACAATTATGAGCTGTATCAGGAATTTTATAAAATGACTGATCAGCTGAATTGCAAATTTGTTAAAGTGCGTGGACATCAGGTATCGAAACAAAAGGATGATATAGACAGGATTTTTACCCTTGTGGATAGGGCTTCAAGGAATGCGTTGAGGGGAGACAGACTTTTTGAAGTGCCTACCCGTCCGCCAGTCTGTTAGGCGGAAAGTTTGAAGTGAACTAAAGTGCCTAAAGTTAAAAGATTTTACAGGGCTCAGCTTTGCAGAGTGACAGAATAAATCCTCCCTAAATGGTTACCTCTTCAAATCCTCTTAATCTAAAGTCAATCTCTCCAAGACCCGCCTCATACGATTCGCCGATATAACCTATATCCTTACCTTGATAACCAAATAAAGTGGCACCGTAAGAATCCACTGACACAGGGTCAACACAGAATACTAATCTTCGGGCAGTCTCAACATTATTATCAACATCCTCTAATCTTCCACCGGTTGGTCCATGCCGTCTTAAAGTCCTGAACGCGTCAAGAATAGTAAGGTCAACCTTAACTACTTTATTCAGGTCTGCTATTTTAGGATGTATATCCTTATGTAGCGAACCTCTGTTGCCACCTACCATTCCCAGGGTGTTTTTAAGCGCCATTGATAGACGGGAAGCACTATGTTGCTTTGCTATTGGAACATTTATTAATACATCCGTTTCATCCTGATAAATCAGGTCTTCATAAAACTTCCATGAAGCAAGCACCTTACCATCCGGTATCTTAATATCTCTGAAAAGATCTTTGTTAACAAATCTAACCAATGCACCTGCCTCTTTCGCCGCCTTTTCGATTCCGCTATTTGTATATGACGTATCCGGGTTTGAAGCGCAGGTATGATCAATCACTTTTACTCTATTTGCCCCGGCTTCCAGGCATATCCCAACCAGCGCGGCAACAACAAAGGGATTTGTGTTTACTGCATATTCCGGTTTCCTGTCCCATGCTATGTTTGGTTTGATGACAACGTTATCACCCCGGGAAACCAGTTTATCCATTCCGCCAATAGCCTCAATCCCACTTCTCACCATTTTCGTTATTACTGAACGTTCATCATTCCTTTCATCAACATCACCATGAACAACGACCAGGTCCTTTTTTAGGCTATTTCCTTTTAACGACTTCAAAGGCCTTGGTCTCTCAAATGAACTCAAATATGATAGACCGTAAAGACCTGCTCCGACGGCAATACCTGTCTTGAGAAATGTTCTTCTTGAAATATTATCTTTCATAGTAACTACCCATCGTAATTATTTATCACCGCAAAGACGCTCCCCGGACAAACAGCGCCGAGGACAAGAAGATCGCAGAGAAAAACATAAAAATGTGGAGAAGAAAAATAGAGGATGTCTGGAGAGAAGAAAAAAGTTGTAAAACGGAGAGTATGTTCTATGCTTCTTCTGTAATTGCTCAATAAGCGTAGGAAAACTTATTTATTTAAGACCACCCTTTACCTCTCCTTCGCAAGGAGAGGATTCAGCAAGTATTTTCCCCAACTTATTTGGCATTTAGCTTTTTCTCTAATCAAACAAAGCATCCACAAACTTATCTGCATCAAATTCCTGAATGTCATCTATGCCTTCACCGAGACCAACATATTTTACCGGTATATCTATCTCTTTGCGCATTCCCAAAATAGAACCGCCTTTGGCAGTACCATCAAGCTTTGACAGAAATATGCCCGTAATATCAACTGCTTCTTTAAACAGTTTTGCCTGCGAAATGGCATTTTGCCCCGTTGTGGCATCCAGGACCATGAGTACTTCATGCGGCGCATTCTCAATTCTTTTTGATATTACCCGCTTCATCTTCGTCAACTCATTCATTAGATTTTCATGAGTGTGCAAACGCCCCGCAGTATCAACTATTAAGACGTCGACTCCTCTACTTATGCTGGCTTCAAGCGCATCGAACGTAACTGCAGCTGGGTCTGCACCGGCCTGATGTTTTACTATATCAGCGCCAATTCTTTTACTCCATATATCCAGCTGTTCCGTTGCGGCAGCACGAAAGGTATCACCGGCAGCCAACATCACCTTCTTGCCCTGTTTTATAAATAGATTGGCCAGCTTTGCAATTGACGTTGTCTTGCCAACACCATTAACACCTGCAACCATAATCACCGTTGGAGGAGAAGACGCAATCTTTATTGAAGAATTCCCACCCTTAAGACTCTGCTTGAGATCATTTTTCAGAAAATCGTAAACAGCCGAGGTGTCTTCCACTTTCTCAGACTTCCAGGCCTCTCTGATATCTTCTATTATCTTAGTTACCAGGCCAACCCCTATGTCTGACTCAAGTAGTACAACTTCTAATTCTTCCAATACACCTTCGTCAATCTTCCTCTTGAATGAGAGTAGGTCCTTAAACTTAGAAGTTATTTTACTGCGTGTTTTTGACAGGCTATTTTTGAGCTTTTGAAATGGAGACCACGATTTGCTTTTTACATCTTCTTTTGTTCCTGATTTCTTTTTTGAAAACCAACCCATAATTTTATCTAACAAACACCGTTCAAATTCGCTTATAACACGTAAATATTATACAACAAAAGACAAACAACCTTTATATACTCATCTCATTTAAATCAAGGCACCAACCGCATTGCCGCGCCTCTCTTTAATCTTGTCAACCAGATCGTCACTTATCTTTGTACTCCCTAACGCTATCTCCGGTTTCCGGTTACCATGACAATCTGAGCCGCCGGTAATGACAAGGTCGTGCTTTTTTGCAATCCGCTTATATCTCTTTACTGCGTCCGGTTGATGTGTCGGGTAATAAACCTCTATCCCTTGCAGACCGTACTCCACCATCTTTGGTATTAGTGTGTCTCTCTTAGTAACACCCGGATGTGCAAGTACCGGAATACCATCAGAAGAAATTATAAGTTCTATAGCGTCTTTTAGAGTTAACGCAACCTTGGGTACAAAAGCCGGCCCATTATCAGAAAGATATTTTTTAAAAGTTTCCCGAATATTGGCACAGTAACCTTTACTACACAAAACATCAGCTATGTGCATCCGTCCGGGTGAACCTTCTTTAGAGACATCAAACACCTCTTGATGCTCTACTTTAACACCAATGGCCCTGAGCTTCTTAGTGATTTTCTTAATCCGCTCTACTCTTTCAAGACGCAACTCAGCTAATTTCTCTATGAGTGCGCTATTCTTTGTATCTATATAATAGCCTAAAAGATGAATATCTGCCGGTTGATAATAAGAAGAGAGCTCTATTGCAGGAATAACATTTACTCCTTCCATGTCACCAACAATTTGGGCAATTTCTACAGCATCAACACTATCATGATCGGTTATTGCGATTGTACGCAAGTTTAGTTTCGACGCCTCCTTAACCACTTGCCCGGGAGACATGGTCCCATCAGAAAGATCTGTATGGATATGTAAATCAGCTCCAGTGCGGTCTTCCTTGTCAAAAGCATCTACACCTTCAATGCTTGTTGGGATTTTCTGGTCCTTTTTATCATTCTTTATATTTATTGAATATATTTTATCTAAAACACCATTTACGAAAAAGCCGGATTTCTCCGTGCTGTATTTTTTCGCTAAATCAATCGCTTCGTTGATAGATACCTTTGGAGGGACGTCATCCATATAAAAAAGCTCATAACATGCCAACCTCAATATATTTTTGTCTACAACCGGCATCCTTTGTAATTCCCAATTTTTAGAAATATCAATTATCTTTTGATCTATCTCTTCTATTTTAGGAATGCACCCTTTTGCCAATTTTATAGCGAAATCACTTACTTCGGCCTCTTTACCCTGTTCAATGCAGAATGCATCTACCTCATCTATGACTTCATTGCCACGAATCTCTAATTGATAAAGGATCTGTAATACAATTTCACGGGATCGCGTTCTTTTCCGCATCCATCATTCTCCACAAAAAAAACTATTTTATTTCATCAAACAAATTCACCATCTCCAAGGCGGTGAGTGCAGACTCCGCACCTTTGTTGCCAACCCTGGCTCCGGCTCTATCTATAGCTTGTTCCAATGTCTCTGTTGTAATAACACCATAAATTGTTGGTATACCTGTTTCAAGTCCTACTTGAGAGATACCTTTCGCGGATTCACTGGATACATAGTCAAAATGGGGAGTCTCGCCACGTATTACCGCCCCGAGACAAATTATTCCATTATGCTTAGTATTTTTGGCCAATCTCATTGCCGTAATAGGCAGTTCACATGCACCCGGAACCCAATACACATCAATATCATCTTCGTTCGTTCCATGTCTAATCAGACAGTCTTGAGCGCCTTCCAACAACCTCTTCGTAATAAAACTATTAAATCTGCTAACAATGATCCCGAACGTTTTGTTTTTACCGGTAAGATTACCTTCGAAAGATCTTCCCATGGGGTTGTCTCCTAATTAAGAGAAAGTGTGATAAGGCTTTAGAGTCAATAGTATCAAAAACAAATAACCCTTGCAAGGCTTTTCTAATACTCCCTCTTGGAGTATGGGAAGCATTTCTGATTATATTGAATCTTGTAATTTACCCCTCTTCTTAGTATTATAATCACACCGAATTATAGGTAATTTTAAGTTCAGCATCCTGAGTTCGAGGTTATTGGAATAGTATCTTTTCAAGTGCAAACTCCCGGCAAATTACCAGTGTATGTATTTGCCTGAAACCTGTTATCAGGCCTGCAACAATAACTACAAAAAGGCAAACAATACCATTTGTAAAATTACTTTCTATAAATCACGATTTACAGGATTACAATTAAATGCCAGAAGCAACAGAAGAAAACAAAGTTAATGAAAAACGGTTACCCTTAAGCGACCATCTTGAAGAGTTGAGATCAAGGATTATAAAGTCAATCCTCATCGTTATTGGATTATTCTTTATCAACTGGGTCTTTAAGGCAAAAATTCTTGGTATCGTGAAAAAACCTCATAGCATCACCATGAAAAACCTGGGCTTGCCAGAATCGCTTCAAGTGCTCAGTTATCAGGAAGGTTTTTATGCCTATATAAAACTGTGCTTAATAGCCTCTGTTTTTATGGCATACCCTTTAATACTATATCAAATATGGAGGTTTGTAGAGGCAGGTTTATTTAAAAAAGAGCGTAGATACGTAAAAGTCTTTGCTCCTGTGTCATACCTTGCATTCGTATCGGGTGTATTATTTGGGTATTATTTCTTAATACCCTACGGCCTTCAATTCCTGATAAAGATATTAGGTGGAGGCATACAGCCGATGATAACAATGAGTCAGTACATCTCATTGGTGACTATGCTGACACTAGCACTAGGAATTGTTTTTCAGCTTCCTCTGGTAATGCTGTTTATTTCTAAGATCGGAGTGCTCAAGGCAGAAGATTTTATTAAATGGCGTATGTATGCAGTCCTTGTTATTTTTATACTCGCCGCAGTAATAACACCACCAGACCCTTTTACACAGGTCATGACAGCTTTGCCTATGATCATTCTTTATGAAATAGGTATCCTTTCAATCAGGCCCTCAAAGGAAGCGGTTAAACGATTTGGCACCTTATTGGGAATCGGAGTTTTACTAATTTGCATCGTTTATCTGGTTTTTACGCTTCCAACAAAAGCAAATTTCCTGGAATCGACTGGTACTGTTAATATACTTCCCGATTCCGGCACAAATTGGCAACCGTTATCGTCTGAAGCTAAAATCCATAATGGCGCCACTCTGAAGACGGAAAGAGACAGTAAAGCATCCTTCCTCCTGAAAGATGGCACGTATGTCATAATGGATGTTGATACGGAGATTAAGGTTGTCAAAAACAGAAACCTCAACCTTATAGAGGGGCAAATACTTATTTCTATAAAGGCAGATGAAAAACCATTTATAATTACTACAAAAAATAATATAGTAACTTCAAACAATAGTAATATTGATATAAGAATATCAAAACACACGATCTTTGTTACGGTAACAAAAGGAGAGGCAACAGTTGTTGTAAATGGCCAAGAGAGAAAAGTGTTTGAAGGAAGGCAATTAAAACTTAGAACTGGAGGCAGACCAGCAGACATAAATAAAGTTATACAATGGGCTAAAGAGATGCGAAAGAAACTGAAGGAGCAAAACAAACGGAATATAAGCCTGTAGAAAATCAGACAATGGATATACTCAACTTCGCAAATACAAACGGAGGAAACGGAGAGAGGAAAGAATATCTTGTGAAATGATCTTAAAAAATAATGGTGTTATTTGTTTTCGTTTTTACCTTCGTACATAAGAACTGCATCTTCCTGTTCGCTTGTCTCTAACGAACCAGGCCTTTTTGTTCTCACTTCTTCTACTGCATCCGCCGCGTTGTATCCTTTGCTGACAAGATAACAAGCCAGTATAGTCCCTGTTCTCCCTATACCCGCTTCACAATGCACAACAAGTTTCTTACCTTCAGATCGTACCTTCTTTGCAAATGTCACGAAATCTTCAATCTGTTCCAGTGTTGGAGCTTCAAAATCTCTTATCGGAATATGTTTTACTGTAAAACCAAATTCCTCTGCCAAGGTTTTGCTGAGGGGATTCTCTGTAAGTGTGACAATCGCATCAAAACCTTTATCTTTGAGAAATTCAAAATCATACTCAGAAGACGATGGCTTGGCCATACCAGCTATTTCATCTTCTATTAACCAGCTAAAATTCCTAATCACTATTGTAGTACAACATTTAGGTTATAATCTATTTCTTTTCTTCCGCCACTGATACCTTGGGCGCTACCTCTGTTTCCTCTTCAACTTCCTCTATTAATTCAAAGATAACTCTACTGGCATTATCTCCCAAACGATTTCCTACCAGGCGAAGTTTTCTCTCAAAACCTTCCATTTTGTACTCTAATTCCGGTACATCTCCAACGCTGCTTCCGGACAGGACACCCAATCTACTCCCAGAAAGCTTCAGTATTCTGGTATAACCGCCATTACGCTCCAGATATCTTGCAGCAATTCCGCCTGTTTCACGCCAGTTACCTTCGCCAAACAATTTTCTCAGCACCTCTTTATTGTTTAACTTCGACAGTACCTGTCTATAATAGTGAATATAAGCCATCTTATCCTTATCCACGTCTCTCTTAATAATACCTTTTTTTGCCATAGTAATTAACTTTTCTACGAACGGACGAATATATTTGGCCTTTTCCTTAGTCGTTATAATTCTACCATAAGTAAAAAGGCTATTGGCCATATTACTTCTTAACGCTTTTCTGTGGCTGGATGTTCTTCCTAAATGTTTTTCTCTTTTCCTATGCCTCATGTGACAGTTCCCTTTCTGCTCGATTTACATCCCCGGGGTTCTTAAATGATAAACCCAACTGATTAAGCTTTTTCTTAATTTCAACCAGCGTTGTTTTTCCAAAATTTTTCAATTCTAACAACTCATCTTCTTCTTTAGTAACAAGCTCATTAACAGTCTTTATATTGGCATACTCAAGGCAGTTTGAAGCCCTGACAGACAAATCCAACTCTGCAACAGACACTACCGCTTTCTTTTTTACTTCGTCTTCCGAATCTTCAACTTCTTCGTCTACTTGTTCGATCTGTTTTTCACCAGCATTTGGCAGCTCTCTACCCAACTCAAAGTAATGCACAAATGGATTTAAATGCTTCCTGAAAACCTTAGATGCTTCTGTCAGCGCCATCTCAGGAGAAATAGTACCATTAGTCCAAATTTCAATAATCAACTTATCGTAATTTGTTCTTCTACCTACCCGGGTCTCTTCCACTCGTATTTTAGTCTTACAAACAGGAGAGAAAATTGCATCTATTGGAATCACACCGACTTCACTACCTCCAGCACCGGTTTCTTCCGCTGTTTTATAGCCTCTTCCTTTTTTTACTTCCATTTCAACGTTAAAATCTATATCTTCTGAAATAGTTGCGATATGAAGGTCTTTATTTATAACTTCTACACCGTCATCTGTAATAATATCTGCAGCGGTAATTATTCCCTTTTTTTTCGTTTCTATTCTTATTTTTCTCGGTTTATCAGTATGTAATTTTACAACAAGATTTTTAATATTAAGAATAATATCAATTGTATCTTCTACCACATTTGGAATAGTACTGAATTCGTGTTCAACACCTTCTATTTTAGCAGATGTCACAGCACTTCCTTCAATTGAAGAAAGCAAAATTCTCCTCAAACCATTCCCAATAGTAATTCCAAACCCTCGCTCAAAAGGCTCGGCAATGAACATTCCATAAAAATCAGTATATGTTCCCTTTTCTATACTAACTCTATTTGGTAGTTCAAACTCCCTCCATCTGATACGCATACATAATCCTCCTTCTTACCATTAAATCTCTCTGAAAATAGTCTCCTGTAGAAGACCTTTATTTTGATTAGATTGAACCATTATGAAATTTAATGAAAGCCTTTTCGTTTGGGCAAGACACTTAAGGAAGGTTTCACAAATTAAATGTGTAGTCTGAATCTTTATTAATATAACATATCTCTTTAGTTTATTTTGAACAAAGCTCGATGACAAGCTGCTCCTGTATATCAACAGATACCTCGTCCCTGTTAGGAAGCTGCAGTACGCGACCATCTAAATCACCATCTCCGCATTCTAACCACGATGGCTGTTTACGGTCCTTGTTTGATTCCACATTCATTTTTATCATATTTATATTAGCTTCCCTGTTAGCAGGTTTAATCACGTCCCCCTGTTTAACTAAGAAAGAAGGGATATCAACCTTTTTACCGTTTACTGTTATGTTACCATGATTAATAATCTGCCTGGCGTGACTTCGTGAATGACCATATCCAAAATGGTATAAAACGTTATCAAGTCTTCTTTCCAACATGATAAGCAGATTTTCCCCTGTATTACCATCTTTTCTTTCCGCTTTATAATAATAAGCCCTAAACTGTCTTTCAAAAACGCCATAAAATCGTTTCAGTTTCTGCTTTTCTCTAAAATGTATTCCGTATGAAGATAATTTTCTAACCCTCTTTGTCGCTCTACCACCAGGCGTACCTCTCCTTTTGGCTATACTGCATTTTGCAGTTTCACATCGGTATCCTTTAAGATAGAGTTTCACGCCTTCTCTTCTGCATAATTTACATTTGGGGTCTACATGTCTTGCCATCTTATTCCTTTTTCATAAATCAAAATTCATGCTAAATTATTATTTACTCTTTCCTCTCAAAGGAAGAAATATTTCTAAACTCTTCTCTTTTTTCTTGGACGGCATCCGTTGTGAGGCAACGGTGTAACATCCTCTATAGCTCTAACTACAATACCTGCTTCTTGCATGGCTGTAATAGCCGACTCTCTACCAGGACCTGGCCCCTTCACCCTAACCTCAACCTCTTGAACTCCAAATCTTTTTTTAGCCTTCTCTGCAACACTTCTTCCAGCTCTCTGCGCAGCAAATGGCGTGCTTTTCCTTGATCCCTTGAACCCGACTGTCCCTGCGCTAGCCCAACATAAGGTTTCACCATAGATATCAGCTACCGTAATATGAGTATTATTAAAAGTTGCCTTGACATGTACTATCGCTTTCGCGACACTTCTTTTCGCCTTTTTTTTACCCATTAATTAATATCCTATCTTTTTCAAAAATGAAGTCAATTTTCCATAAATTAGCTAACAAGCACAAACCTTATCATCATTTAAGGGTTGTTCACAGAAATATTCTTGTAAGCTGAAGTTAGTATTAAACATATTGTTGAGCTTATTATATCCTTCTAAATTCCTTTTGTTCGTATTCCTAATCTTTCTTGCTGATATCAAAATATTCTTAGGAGTTAGTTTTGGAGGCACTATCTCTAAAAGCTCAACATAATATCCGTTTCCTAAAAGGAATTGTGACCTCAAAGCATCTGTCAAGATATCCGCAAATTTACTTCGTAGCAAACCAAACTGTGTGACACTCGTCAAAGGATGATTCTCCTTTATTTGAGAACGCAACTGTCCCTGGCAACATGGCACTACCATAATATATTTAGCACCTATTTCAATACCTTTAGCAATTGCTTCATCAGTGGCAGTATTACACGCGTGTAAAGCAATAACCACATCAATTTTTCTTTCCGAAGAAAAATCTGTAGTTCTTCCCTGTTTAAAGACCATATTATCATAACCTAAAATATCTCTGGTCTTCTCACATCTTTGTATAAGCTCTCCATTTGTATCTACACCAATGAAAGATGGCCTTATTTCAGATTCTTTTTCAAAAAGGTAGCTTAAAACAAACGAAAGGTATGATTTCCCACAAGAACACTCAAGAAAGACTATTTCTTTTTCTCTATTAAACTTTCTAACCACCTTCAAAATCTGCTCACAAAAACCGGCAATCTCGTTGATCTTCTTGTTCATATCCCTTTTTAGCAGTCCGTTGCTATGCCGGAATCCAAGGGGATTTGTAATGCTGTCTTCTTGTTCTAATAGATTTAGTATTTCCTTTTTATTAATAATCTTCCTTACGTTTCCAAAATCAACTATTTCATCTCCTTAATACCCTTCTTCACAGATACCGTTCTCTTCTTTCCCTTACGAGTACGGGCATTAGTTTTTGTTCTCTGCCCTCTCACAGGCAATCCCAATCTATGACGTAAACCTCTGTAACATCCTATATTCTTTAATCTAGTTATGTTCTGTGATTCCTGCCTTCTCAGTTGACCTTCAATAGAAAAGTTCTTCTCCAAGTACGTACCAAGAGTACCCAACTCATCATCTGAAACATCCTTTGCTCTAGTATTTTCATCCATTTTAAGAGCTTTTAATGCTTTTTGTGATAGATGTTTGCTTATTCCATAAATATAAGTTAATGAAATAACAATTCTTTTGTCTCCAGGAATATCAACTCCCGCAATTCTTGGCATTTAATATAATCCTTTCAAAATGTATCAAATTTCATTTAGGCTATAAAGAATCAACGTTGTCTTATTTGCCCTGTCTCTGTTTATGTCTTGGATTAGTACAAATCACACGCACAACTCTTTTACGCCTTATTACTTTGCAATTTTCACATATTCTCTTTACAGATGCCCTAACTTTCATGATTTTTCCTTTTTATCCCTGACGGTAAATAATTCTTCCCTTACTAAGGTCATATGGTGACATTTCTATAGTAACCTTATCACCAGGAAGAATGCGAATATAATGCATTCTCATTTTGCCTGATACATGAGCCAGCACCTCATGACCATTTTCTAACTCGACACGAAACTTTGCATTGGGCAATGCCTCTTTTACTACTGCCTCAACTCTTATAGGTTCTTCTTTAGCCATAGACTAACTTTAGCATGTGCTTCTTGTAAAAACAAGCAGCTTCCTTAAATAGTAAGTATTTCAGCTACATTTTCTGTAACTACAACTGTGTGCTCAAAATGTGCTGAGAGTTTTCTGTCTTTTGTTACAACGGTCCATTTATTTTTAAGAACTTCCGTATCATATTTACCTATACAGATCATCGGTTCTATCGCTAGCGCCATCCCCTGTAATAACACCTCGTCAGCCTTTAACAACTCCTTGCTGACAAAGTTAGGTATCTGTGGATCTTCATGCATCTGTCTACCAATACCGTGACCAGTGTAATCCCGTATTACCGAGAGTCCATTACTTTCTACATAATCTTGTATTGATTTTGAGATGTCTGATAACTTATTATTTGCGCATGCTTTTTCAATTGCCTTATTCAACGATTCTTCGCACACGCACAATAAAGACTCCGCTTCTTCAGAAATCTCACCTATTGGCATGGTTATCGCGGCATCAGCAACATATTTGTTAAACTCTACTCCTATGTCAATACTCAATATATCACCGTTACAGAGCCTTCTCTGATCAGGAATACCGTGTACTATCTCTTCGTTAATAGATGCACAAATACTTTTGGGATAGCCTCTATAGCCCTTAAATACCGGTATGCCACCTTTCTGTAGAACATATTCTTCTAATCTTGTATTTAAATCGTCGGTAGAGACACCTTCCCTTGCAATTTCTTTTGCCATAGCAAGTGCATCCGCTACAATTCTACCTGCCTTACGCATTATTTCTATTTCGCGTTCTGATTTACGTATTATCATCACGCCCTATTCCATATCTCTTTCTTCTTTTGACATAGAATGCAATCCAGCAATAATATTTTGCTGAATTTCTGCTTTGTCTCCATTACAATCTACTTCTTCCAATATACCTTTATTATTATAGTAATCGATTAACTTCTCTGTCTGCTCTTTATAAACTTTTAATCGTACTTTTATTGTTTCCGGATAGTCATCTTTACGCTGAAATAGTTTTGATTGACATTCGTCACACACATTTTCTTTTGATGGAGGGCTAAACAACTCATGATAATGAGCTCCGCATGATTCGCACATTCGCCTGCCAGCAATACGTGTAATTATAACTTCTTCTGACGCTATAAAGCTGAAAACCCTGTCTATTTTTTTTCCTGTTTTTCCTAAGGTACTATCAAGAACTTTCGCCTGTGATAAGTTTCTCGGAAAACCGTCCAAAATAAATCCTTTCTCGCACTCAGCTGAATTTATCTTGTCCGCAACTATATTAACTATTAATTCATCAGGAACCAACAAGCCGTTCTCAATATATTCCCTTGCTTTCAGCCCCACCTCTGTTTTAGCATCGACAGCAGCTCTCAAAAGATCACCAGAAGAAATATGACTTAATCCTTGCTCTATACTTATTCTCCCAGCTTGTGTACCTTTACCTACACCAGGAGGACCATGAAATATAAGCCTCAACCCCTTCTGCCTCTTACTTTACTGCTACCACCCAGAAATCCTCCGTAATGTCTCATAATTAAATGAGATTCTACTTTCTGTACTAAATCCAAAGCGACACCCACCACAATCAAAAGACCAGTACCACCATAAAAACTGGCGACTGCCCTATTTAATTCAAAACCTCCGGCTATAATCATTGGCAAGATTGCTATTAGAGATAAAAAAGCGGCGCCTGCAAGTGTGATTCTACTCATAACTCCTTCAAGATAATCGGCAGTTCGATGACCCGGTCGTATACCAGGAATAAAACTACCATAATCTCTCATATTATTTGACATTTCCTTCGGGTTAAATTGTATAGCTGTCCAGAAATAACAAAAGAAAGCAATTAATACAACATACATAACTACGTATACAAAACCACCTGAAAAAGCTTCCGACACTCGTGATGTAATCCAATACCAAAACGATCCAGGTTCGAACCTGACTTGTAAACCTTTAGTTATTGCGGCAGGAAATATCAGTAGTGATTGTGCAAAAATTATTGGCATAACTCCTGCTTGATTTACTTTTAGCGGAAGGAAATGCTTCTGACCTCCATAAACTTTTCTGCCTCTAGTATGCTTCGCCTGTTGTACCGGAATACGCCTTTGCCCTTGCGTAATATACACTACTCCAGCTATTATTGCGAAGAACATAGCTATCAGTAACAGTAATTTTGCTATTCCAATCTCGTGTTCAGCAGGAGCTACCGAGAAAGTAAAGTTTTGCAAAATTTGACTAAATGCCCATGGTAACCTATCGATAATACCTACCATAATGATTAAAGAGATACCGCTACCGATTCCGTGTGCATCAATCTGCTCTCCAATCCACATTAACAATACTGTTCCCGTTGTTAAAAGAATTGCCGCCATAATCTGGAATTGGATACCCTGGATATGGATAGGCACTACAGATACGCCATTAATTTCAATTGCGTACAGAGTACGTATCATTATAAAGGCTTGAAAAAGGCATAAACCAACTGTAGTCAGTCTTGTATATTGATTTATCTTTTTCCTACCGGCGTCACCTTCCTTTTGCAATCTTTCAAGAAAAGGAACAACACCGACAAGGAGTTGAAATATAATGGAAGCACTGATATACGGCATAATCCCCAAACCGAAGATTGCACCCGAACTCATAGCCCCACCAGCAAACAAATCTACTAAACCTAGCAACTGCCCCACACCAGACTGTGTAAACTGTTGAAAGTATGACTTCAATACCGTGGTATCAATACCCGGCATTGGTATAAAAACACCTAATCTACATACTGCAAGCAATCCCAGAGTAATCAGTAACTTATTCCTCAACTCAGGAATTTTAAACATATTGGTGAACTTTTCTATCATGATATCGCTACCGCTTCTCCGCCCGCTTCTTTAATCTTGGCAATCGCTACTCCACTAAATTTGTGTGCAGCAATAGTAAGCGATTTGGTCAGTACCCCTTCACCCAAAACTTTTAAATCATATTTTAAACTTTTTATCAATCCACACTCTTTTAGTGATTGTAAATCTACACTAGTTCCAGAATCAAAATTTTCAAAATCCTTTATATTCAAGATTGTATATTTCTTCTTGAAAGGATTGGTAAATCCTCTTTTAGGGATTCTACGAAACAAAGGCATCTGGCCACCTTCAAATATTGTCCTTAATTTATTACCTGAACGTGATTTTTGACCTTTGAATCCCTTACAACTTGTTTTACCGTGTCCAGAACCTGCTCCACGTCCTACACGTTTTCTCTTTTTTATTTTTTGTAAACTCTTTTTAGCATCTATCAAATTCATACTATCTTTACACCTCTCAACAATTCAACTTCCTGCTTGGTCCTTAGCATCTTTAACCCCTCAGTTGTGGCCTTTACAACATTCAAAGGATTTCTCGACCCATAACATTTTGTTAAAATATCCGTAATACCAACAGATTCCAGTACCGACCTCGCTGAAGTTCCCGCCTTAATACCGGTACCAGGCGCTGCCGGTTTCATTAATACCCTTGCAGTTTTATAGCGCCCCCATACTTCGTGCGGAATAGTCCCATTAACAATCGGAATCGAATATGTATATCTATTCGCATCTTTTACCGCCTTACCAACAGCATTCGGGACTTCTCTTGCCTTCCCAAACCCATGTCCAACAGTTCCATTTTTGTCACCAACAACAGCTAATGCACTAAAGCTCATACTCTTTCCACCCTTTGTCACATTAGTACATCTATTGATTTTTACAACTGTCTCTTCTAATTGATTCGTATCTTTTTTATACGCCAAAAAAGCCTCCTGTCATTTACGATATTCCGTTATAAGTCCTTTAGCAAGCAAGATTATTTTTTCTTGCGCTTTCTGCTAAAGCCTTAACTCTCCCATGAAATTTGTATCCACCTCTATCAAAGACTGTTTTGGTAATTCCCAGCTTTTGTGCCTCTTCAGCTATTTTCTGCCCTACCAACTCTGCCGCCTTTGCATTTCCGCCATAAGGCGATTTATCTTTAATATCTTTTGTTACTGTTGAAGCACTCGCTAGTGTCATTCCGGTTGTATCATCTATTATCTGACAATATATGTTCTTTGAACTTCTGAACACACTTAACCTCGGTTTTTCTTTAACACCAAAGATTTTCTTTCTTATTCCTCTACGACGCCTAAGTCGCTTTTTGTATGTTTTTTTAATAATATCCATATGTTTGTTTTTTATACTAAAAAAAGTGCAAAACTACTATTTAGAAGCTACTGCTTTGCCTGCCTTTCTGCGGATAATCTCATCAGCATACTTCACACCTTTTCCTTTGTATGGTTCAGGAGGACGTAAGCGTCTAATATTTGCTGCAAACTGACCGACCTTTTGTTTATCAACACCAGAAACTGTAAATTTGCCTGGATTTGTCTGATTCTGGATTTCAATCTTAATATCTTTCGGAATTTTTACATTTATAGGATGTGAAAACCCTAATTGCAAAATTAGCTCTTCACCCTGCATTTTAATATTGTACCCTAATCCTATTATATCCAAATTCTTAGAAAAACCATTTACAACGCCGTGAACATTGTTTGCCAAAAGAGTACGTGTCAAACCATGAAGCTCTCTACATTGACGTTCTTCAGAAGGGCGTACTACACTGAACTGCTTTGCTTCTTCGTCAACCTCTACCTTCATGAGTGAATGAATTGGTTGTACTATTGTTCCTTTAGAACCTTCTATTGTTACGGTGTCTTTATCACATTTTACTTTGACACCGTCAGGTATTATGATGGGTTTTTTTCCTATTCGCGACATAACTTTCTCTATGTTACTATAAAATAATAATTTTATAAAATGGCACTAGCCTGTTTGATAAATCTATCAACAATAGCCTTATTTACCATACGGTACAAATATGCTCTCCACCTATATTATTCTCTCTACATTCTTTATTGCTCAAAATCCCTTTGGAAGTTGAAAATATTGATATACCGATTCCACCAAGCACTTTACGTATATCTTCTACTCCTTTATAAACCCTCTTGCCTGGCGTGCTTTCTCTTTTTATATGGCTAATTACCTTCTGGTTTAATGGTCCGTATTTCAAATAAACCCTCAGCACACCTTGTTTTTCATCAGGGGTTTGCTTAAACTCCTTGATAAAACCTTCCTTTTTCAATACTTCTGCAATACCAATCTTAATACGTGACGATGGAATATTTACAGCCTCTCTTCCGACCATAATTCCATTACGTATTCTCGTCAACATGTCTGCAACCGGATCAGTCATACTCATTATAGTAAGCCCCTCTGCACTTTATAAAAATCTTTATTTTTGTATCCTACCAACTTGCCTTCTTTACTCCTGGTATTTCACCCTTCGAAGCAAGACTCCTAAAACACAATCTACATATTTGAAATTTTCTGTAATACGCCCTAGGTCTTCCGCACAGTTGACACCTATTGTATCTTCGAGTCTTATATTTGGGCTCGCTCTTAGATTTTACTATTAATGCTTTTCTTGCCATATATACTCCGCGTGTTTAGAAATCTATTATTAATTTAAAATTCACAAAAGACAAATTATGATCTAAAAGGCATTCCAAAAAGCCTCAGCATTTCGCGTGACTGCTCATCAGATTTTACAGATACCACAAACGTAATATCCATACCCTGATCATATTCAATATCATCAATATTTAATTCAGGGAATACCGTCAATTCGTTTATACCTAAAGTATAACACCCGCGACCATCAAAAGACTTAGGCGAAAGGCCTCGAAAATCTTTTATTCTCGGCAAAACAAAACTTATTAAACGGTCCATAAATTCGTAGGCCATTTTACCACGAAGTGTTACTTTACATCCAATAGGATCACCTTTTCTCAACTTGAAGCCAGCTATATCTTTACGAGCCCTTGTCATACTAGGCTTCTGGCACGAAATTACCGCCATATGGCGCAGCGCATCTTCAAGAAACTTTTTATTCTCTTTAGCCTTTCCAACTCCCATATTTATAACAATTTTCTGCAGCCTTGGAACCTCCAGCTTGTTCTTAAGGCTGAACTTTTCCATCAACTTTGGTACAATCTCTTCTTTATATTTTCCTATTAAACGTGCCATACTTTAATCAATATTTAAATGTTTTAATTTTAATCAGGAGCAATTATTTCGCTTCCACATTTATAGCAAACTCTAATCTTGTCACCATTATCAAGAAACTTACGTCCTGTTCGCACACCTTTGCCGCTCTTCTCACAATTTTTATTTTGACATACTACTAATACATTCGATGCCTGAATTGGTGCTTCCATCTGTACGCGGCCACCCTGTTGATTCTTCTCACTACGCTTAACATGCTTTTGAATGTAATTAATCCCTTCAACAATAACACGGTTCTGTTTTGTTATTACATCCAATATCTTACCCGTTTTACCAGAATCATCACCAGCGACAACTTGTATAATGTCATTTCTTCTTACATGCATACCTTTAAAAACTCCCTTTTATTATATACGTTTACACTACTTCAGGAGCCAAAGAAATTATTCTCATGAAATTCTTTTTTCTTAGCTCCCTGGCAACTGCGCCAAAAATTCTAGTTCCCTTAGGACTTCCATCATCATCAACGATAACAATTGCATTTCTATCAAACTTCAAATAAGAGCCATCATCACGCCTTATATTTTTCTTTGTCCTGACAATCACACCTTTCGCAACATCACCTTTTTTTACAACTCCGTTCGGAATAGCCTTCTTCACCGCAACTACAACGATATCACCAACTGACGCATAAACACGCCTAGATCCACCAAGGACCTTAATACACTTGGCCATTTTCGCACCTGAGTTATCGGCTACATCCAACATCGTTTGTTCCATTATCATTTTATATACTTCCTTTTATCATTTCACAATACGGATTAAACGCCAGCGCTTATCCTTGCTTATTGGCCTTGATTCTACTATCTCTACTTTATCTCCTTGCTCTGCCTTGTTTTCTTCGTCATGTGCTTTGTATGCTGTCACCCTTTTAACGTATTTTCCATATCTTGGATGTTTTACTCGTCTTTCTGCTTTCACCGTAATCGTCTTTAACATTTTATTACTAGAAACAATGCCTATTACAGACTTCCGATGTTTTATGTTTTTTTCTGTTTCCATTATGTACCTTCTTAATCCTTTTTCATCTCAGTGAGATCTGTGTTAATCCCTAATTCTACTTCCCTTAAAACAGTCTTTAATCGCGCAATATCTTTTTTTATTTCTTTGTATTGTGCTGAATTACGTATTTCTCCAGCCTGCCACTGAAACCGATAATTTAGTAACTCTCTTTTGCTATCTTCCAGCCCTTCAAGTATTTCCTGATGCGATTTTTCTCTAATATCACTCGCTTTCAAATCGCCACTCTCCTCTTAACAAATATAACCCTCACAGGCATTTTGTATGCTATCCTATTAAATGCCTGCCTTGCCATTTCCTCTGTAACCCCTCCAAGTTCAAACAGAACGGTACCCGGTTTAACAACTGCAACCCATTTATCGGGTTCACCCTTTCCCTTACCCATTCTTGTTTCAATTGGTTTTGCGGTAATCGGTTTGTGCGGAAAAACCCTTATAGTTAATTTTGCTTCCCTTGAAGTATATTGAGTAGCCGCCACTCTACCAGCTTCAAGATGTTGTGCTGTTATCCAACCTCGCTCTGTAGACTGCAAACCATACTCGCCAAAGCACACTGTATTCCCCCTCGTTGCATTACCTTTAATCGTACCCCTGTGTGTCTTTCTAAACTTAACTCTTTTTGGCATTAACCGCATAATCAACCCCTTTTCCCAAATCAACAAGCCCTTTGAATATCCACACTTTAACACCAATTGTTCCATAGGTGGTTAAAGACTCTGCAAATCCATAATCTATGTTTGCCCTTATCGTATGCAGAGGAATACTTCCTTTAGTAGAACCTTCTGTTCTCGCTATCTCTGCCCCGGCTAAACGTCCTGATACCTGTACTTTAATTCCCTTAGCACCCATTCCCATTGTACTTTCAACCGCTTTTTTTATTGTCCTTCTAAAGGCGGCTCTTTTTTGTAATTGTTCGGCAATGCTCTCCGCTACCAGCTGCGCCTCAAGCTCCGGTTTGCCGACTTCTTGAACTTTTATATCTACGCCTTTTTCTACTATTTTTTCAACACCATTTTTTAGCTTTTCTATTTCCGAACCTTTGCGGCCAATTATCAATCCAGGCCTTGTAGAATAGATAATGATTTTAGCACCCTCATCGCGCGTTCTTTCAATTTCCACCTTAGGAATTCCTGTAAACCGGTAATTCTTTTTAATATATTTTCTTATTTTTTGATCTTCTACAAGGAATTTACCGAAGTTCTTCTTATCAGCATACCACTTCGAACGCCAGCTTTGTGTTATTCCAAGCCTGAACCCTATCGGACAAACTTTTTGACCCATCTTTGCCTTTCTAAATTATATTCAGATTAATATTACTTTAAAACGCAAGCCCCGTTTCTTTAACAAGAGCATTTACGCCTATTTCTTTGTATCAGACAGCACCAGAGATATATGACTTGTACGCTTCTTAATCATTGACGAAACGCCTCTTGCTCGCGGCCTGAACCATTTACGAGCCGGCCCCCCGTCAACATATATCTCTTTAATATATAGAGAATCTATATCGATATCTTGATTTTCACTGGCACCTGCAATTGCGGACCTTAACGTTTTATCTACAACGCAAGACGCTCTCTTGCTTGTCATTCTCAATACCTCTAAAGCATAATTTACAGACTTTCCCCTAATTAGATCAACAACATACCTTGCTTTTCTCGGAGACATCTTAACGTATCTACAGCTTGCTTTAAAATTCATTTTATCTATTTTATAATTATTAAAATTCAACTTACGCTACATACATTGCTATTTCTTTTTAGTTCCACCGTGGCCTCTGTAAGTTCTCGTAGGCGCAAACTCTCCAAGCTTGTGCCCAACCATGTCTTCCATAATAAAAAGCTTATGGAAGATCTTGCCGTTATGAACCATGAAAGTATGTGCCACAAATTCCGGAATAATTATACAACTTCGAGACCATGTACGTATTGGATCCCGATCACCAGTGTCCCTTTGCTTTAATACTTTTTTAAGTAATTTACTATCTACGTAAGGGCCTTTTTTAACTGAACGTCCCATAATTTAAACTCTTTTTTATAAATGTATTAATAACTAGAATTAACCACGCTTTGACTTTCTATTTCTTACTATGAATTTATTACTCGTAGACTTCCTTCTCCTTGTCTTACCACCTTTTGCCAATACACCTGTCGGAGAACAAGGATGCCTTCCACCATGACTTCTGCCCTCTCCTCCACCTAATGGATGTGCAACAGGATTCATTGCCGTACCTCTTACATGCGGCCTTCGACCCTTCCATCTTTTCCTGCCCGCCTTTCCAAGCACAGTACCCATATGATCAGTATTGCCTACACGACCTACAGTTGCCCTACATTCATGGAAGATTTTTCTAACTTCACCAGAAGGCAGCACTATCTGCACGTACTTTTCATCTTTTGCCAAAACGCGTGCAACGCTACCTGCCGATTTAACAATTTTACCACCTTCTCCAGGCCTTAATTCAATATTGTGAATTTCAATACCCAAATGTAGATTTTTAAGAGGCATGCTATTACCGGTTTGGGGCTCGACCTTATCACCTGATAATACCTGATTCCCTACGACCAGACCAACAGGCGCTAATATATAACGTTTTTCTCCGTCCAAATAATGAAGTAATGCAATGTTTGCTGAACGATTAGGGTCGTACTCTATTGTAGCGACTTTTGCCGGAACATCATGCTTGTCTCTCTTAAAGTCGATAATTCTATACTTCCTCTTACTCCCACCACCTCTATGCCTAACAGTAATTTTGCCATCGTTATTTCTTCCACCCTTTTTATTTACCGGAAGCAATAACCTTTTTTCCGGAGTAGTCGTTGTTATCTCTGAAAAATCAGAAACTGTCCCAAGACGCCTTCCATTCGTTGTCGGTTTATAACGTTTTATTCCCATTTAAATTGTACTTTCAAATTTATATAAAGTATTAGTAACCAAGGTCAATTCGATCACCCTCTTTCAAGGTAACTATTGCCTTTTTCCATCCACCAGTTTTGTATATCTTATTCTTATACTTTCTTGTTTTTCCCACTCTATTTAAAGTTCGAACTGCCAAAACCTTTACTTCAAATAGCTTCTCTATTGCCTCTTTTACCTGGATTTTATTTACTTTTTTATCAACCTCAAAGTGATATGAATTTGATGTCTCTCTATCACCAACACTTTTTTCTGATGACAATGGCTTCTTTACTATTTGATAATAATCCATAATATTCTTTCAGATCGAAATTTTAATTTCTTAATTAATTTAGTCTATTTATTCAGATTTAAGTCTATTCAATACATCTTTAACTATTAATAGCTTTTTGTATTTAATCACATCATACGCATTCAAGTCGGAAGCAACCCTAAGCTTCACATTAAATATATTCCTGGAGGATTTCCATATCGTATCATCAAACTCCTGTATCACCACAAGACAACTTTCCCTGATTCCTAAACATTTCAACAGAGCTGCCATTTTTTTTGTACTTGGCGAATCCAATTCAAGCTTATCAATTAGAACCACTTCATTATCTATTAATTTAGATAAGATCGCTGATTGCAAAGCAACTTTTTTAGCTTTACGATGTATTGAAAAAGAGTAATCCCTTGGCCGCGGCCCAAAAACAACCCCACCACCTTTCCATATAGGAGAACGTATATCACCTGCCCTCGCCCTTCCGGTATGCTTCTGTTTCCATGGTTTTCTTCCTCCGCCCTTAACCTCTCCACGCGTTTTGGTTGATGCTGTCCCTCTTCTATGATTTGCCTCGTGCATAATTATCGTATCTCTCAATAGCTCCCTACGCACCTTACCGCCAAACTTATCTTCAGAAAAAGACTGATCTTCTAATGGACTACCACTATTATCAAACACTTGTAGATTTATCATAATATGCTTTTACTCTTTCGTATAATTATATATCCGCCGTTTGGACCGGGAACCGCTCCTTTTACAATCAGGAGATTCCTGTCGTTGTCTACTTTAATTACATCTAAATTTTTCACCGTAACCTTTTTGCCACCCATTCTTCCCGCCATTTTTTTACCCCTAACCACGTGTCCCGGACTAGTTCCTGCACCAACCGAACCAGCACTTCTAGGCGTTGTACAACCGTGTGTAGAAGGCCCTCCACTAAAACCCCATCTCTTCATAGCTCCCTGAAACCCCTTACCCTTACTGGTACCAGTTACATCTATCGATTTCACATCATCAAAAATAGCAACCGTTAACGTCTGACCTGGTGTATATTCCGTATCTATCGTATCAGTACAGAATTCCCTTATTAATCTCTTTGCACCCGTTTTTACCTTTGAACAATGCCCAATCTCAGCCTGAGTCGCCCTTTTCTTTTTTTTCTCCTCAAAGCCAATCTGCAAGGCAGAATACCCATCGATTTCCTTACTTTTTATCTGCAAGAGATCACACGGGCCTACCTGCAACAACGTAACCGGGATCAAACCGCCATCTTTACTGAAAATCTGGGTCATACCTAATTTTTTACCAAGTAATCCTGTTATCATGTACAATACCTATAAAAATTAACCAAAAAATTCTTTATGTAAAAAACTTAATAAAATCCTATGCTTTTATTTTTATTTCTATCCCAGCCGGCATATTAAGCTTGTTCAATGCATCAACTGTCTTCGGAGTCGGCTCAAGGATATCTATCAACCGCTTGTGTGTTCTTATTTCAAATTGCTCTCTAGACTTTTTGTCAACATGCGGCGAGCGAAGAACCGTGTACCTCTCCATACGAGTTGGTAACGGTATAGGCCCAGACACCTTTGCACCCGTGCGTTTGGCAGTGTCCATTATATCCGCTGCGGACTGATCGAGCGTCCTATGATCGTAAGCTTCCATCCGAATTCTAATTTTATAATCTATTTTATTTCCCATGGCTTATTTCTCTATTCAATTATTTTAGTAACAACACCAGCTCCTACGGTTTTGCCACCTTCTCTTATCGCAAACCGCAACTCCTTATCCATCGCTATCGGAGTGATCAACTCTATCAACAAGTTCGCATTATCTCCCGGCATCACCATCTCTGCACCACCCAACAACGTCGCAACACCTGTCACATCTGTAGTTCTGAAATAAAACTGAGGCCTGTATCCATTAAAAAACGGTGTATGCCGACCACCCTCTTCCTTCGTTAATATATATGCCTCCGCTTCAAACTTAGTATGCGGCGTTATACTACCCGGCTTAGCCAACACCTGACCTCGCTCTAAATCATCCTTATCCACACCCCTCAATAACACACCTACATTATCCCCTGCCATTCCCTCATCAAGTGTTTTATTAAACATCTCCACACCAGTAACAGTTGTCTTTCTTATTTCCTTTACCATACCAACTATGTCAACCTCGTCACCCACCTTTAGAACTCCCCGCTCCATTCGGCCGGTTCCTACCGTTCCACGACCCTTTATACTAAACACATCCTCTAATGACATCAAAAATGGTTTATCAGTCTCACGCACCGGATCTGGTATATAACTATCTAGCGCATCCATCAACTCATGTATGCGACCACAACTTTCACACTCCCTACCACCACAGCCACACTCGGCTGCCTTTATCGCCGAACCCTTGATCACCGGTATATCGTCTCCAGGAAAATCATACTTACTCAGCAACTCCCGGATCTCCATCTCCACTAATTCTACCAACTCAGGATCTTCCAACTGGTCCATCTTATTCATAAAAACCACTATCCTCGGTACCCCAACCTGCCTCGCAAGCAATATATGCTCTCGCGTCTGCGGCATCGGACCGTCCGGCGCACTCACCACCAATATCGCACCATCCATCTGCGCGGCACCAGTTATCATATTTTTAACGTAATCAGCATGACCAGGACAATCAACATGGGCATAATGTCTCTTATCAGTTTCGTATTCAACATGCGCTATCGCTATCGTTATGCCTCTTTCCCTCTCCTCTGGCGCATTGTCTATCGAATCAAATGCCCTGCTCTTGGCAAATCCACTTTTAGCCAGTGTATTCGTTATCACTGACGTCAGTGTAGTCTTACCATGATCCACATGTCCAATAGTTCCTACATTAACATGCGGCTTCGTCCTTTCAAATACTTCCTTGGCCATACTCTTTAACCTCCCAAAACAACATATAATTGTCCAAAATTATGTTACGTTACTATAAACTTTTGCCGGTGCCGGTTTATACTCGCAAGGCTCCATAGTATATGTGCCCCTACCTTGAGTTACGGATCTTAAAACACTCGAATACCCAAAAGTTTCAGCCAAAGGCACCTTACCCTTAATCACTCTCAGGTCTCCATCATTTACCATTTCGTCTACAATAGCCCTTCTACTGTTAAAATCTCCAAGCACATCACCAAGATAATTTTCAGGAACCGTAACCTCTATCTTCATTATGGGCTCCAGTAATACGGATTTAGCTTTTTCTACTGCCTTTCTCAAAGCAACACCCGCAACATTGTAAAAGGCGAACTCCGACGAATCAACAGCATGCATGTCTCCGTCCAGCAAAGTCACCTTTATATTCACAAGAGGATAACCACCTGATACTCCGCTTTTTGCAGCATCCATAATACCTTTTTCTACAGATTTTATATATGGCTTAGTAATCACACCGCCCTTTATCTTATCTTCGAACACAACAGGCTTCTCTCCCATATGCGGCTCCAGCCTTATTTCTACACGAGCGTATTGTCCACGCCCTCCTGTTTGTTTAACAAATTTTTCATCAATTTCTGCTTCACGTTGTATCGTTTCTCTATATGAAACCCGAGGAGCACCAACATTTGCGTTTACTTTATACTCACTCAGCATTCTGTTTTTTAAAACCTCAAGATGCAACTCACCCATCCCAGAGATAATCAATTGGCTCGTTTCAGAATCCGTGTGTATCTTAAACGTCGGATCCTCTTTCGCCAATTTAGCTAGCACAATAGCTAATTTCTCTTTTTCTACTTCCGTCTTTGGCTCTATTGCCATAGAAATAACCGTTTCCGGAAATTCTATTTTCTCTAGAATCACGGGATGATCCTCAGAACATATCGTATCTCCGGTACCAGTATCTTTAAAACCCACTACCGCAACAATATCACCTGCAATAGCTGCTTCCAACTGCTCACGTTTATCCGCATGCATACTGTATATACGACTTGCCAACTCTTTCTTCCTTGTTCTTGGATTATAAAGCCTTTGTCCTGATGTTAGCGTTCCTGAATAAATTCGCAGGTATGTAAGATCCCCATGCTTGTCAGAGGCAATCTTGAAAGCCAGTGCACTCAAATGCTCATCTGCGGTGGGCTTCCTTTCTGTAGCAGTATCGTCTTTTGTATTTATACCTTTTATTGGTGGAATATCAAGAGGTGACGGCAAATAGTCACACACAGCATCAAGCAACTGCTGAACCCCCCTGTTTTTGAATGCTGAGCCACATAACACCGGCATCAATCCGTACTTGATTGTTCCTTCACGCAAGGCACTCATAATTTCTTCTTCACTAAAGGCACTCTCGCTTAGATATTTTTCCATGAACCAATCAACTTTGTCAGCAATGCCCTCAATCAGCATCTCTCTATATAACGTCGCTTCCTCCAGCATATCCTCTGGTATTTCACGCTCTTCATACTCCGAACCAGACTTTGCATCATCAACGACTGTTATTATAGCTTTCATTTTTATTAAATCAACCATACCTTCAAAGTTTTTTTCTTTACCAATAGGGAGCTGAACGGCAACGATATTTTTGTTCAATTTATCCTTGATATCGTTGAAAACTTTTATAAAATCAGCACCCATTCTGTCCATTTTATTAACAAAACAAATTCGTGGAACCTTATATTTATTAGCCTGTCTCCAGACTGTTTCTGTTTGTGCTTCAACACCACCAACTCCACAAAAAACGCATATTGCGCCGTCTAAAACCCTCAGAGACCTTTCAACTTCAATGGTAAAGTCTACGTGCCCTGGTGTATCTATTACATTTATCTGATAATCATTCCAAAAGCATGTAGTCGCTGCAGATGTAATAGTAATACCACGCTTCTGCTCTTCCTCCATCCAGTCCATAGTTGCGGTACCTTCGTGAACTTCACCTAGCTTAAAGTTCTTACCGGTATAGAAAAGAATCCGTTCCGTAGTTGTAGTTTTCCCTGCATCTATGTGAGCTGCAATTCCAATATTCCTGAGATTTGATAGTTTATCTTTTTCCATAATACACCAATATTAAATGTTACCACGCAAAATGAGCAAAAGCCTTATTTGCTTCTGCCATTTTGTGAGTATTTTCCCTTTTTGTAATTGACACACCTTGTTTTTTATATGCATCAGACAGTTCATCTGCAAGTTTTAAATATGTAGCTTTACCCTTTTTACTTCGCGTTGCTGCAAGTATCCATCTTATTGCCAGCGACAATTGCCTCTTCCTTGACACCTCAATTGGGACTTGATAAGTCGCCCCTCCGACACGCTTTGATTTCACTTCAACCAGTGGCTTCACATTAGCAATAGCACCTTCAAATACCTCTAGTGGCTCTTTATCTTCAAATCTAGACCCTATGAGTTCCATGGCTTTATAAAATACCTTTTCGGCAACACTTTTCTTACCTTCATGCATTAAGTTATTTATAAATTTAGTTACTAACATACTTCCAAAACGCACATCAGGCTGATGAAAAACTTCCGTGCTTCTATATTGCAGTGCCATGAATTATCTCCTACCTCACTAATTAACAAATAAATTTACATATTATTTAGATTTCTTTGCTCCGTATTTAGATCTACCACGTTTTCTACCTTCTACACCGGCAGTGTCTAATCTACCCCTTATTATATGGTATTTAACACCCGGAAGATCTCTAACCCTCCCACCTCTTAACAAGACTATTGAATGCTCCTGCAAATTGTGACCCTCTCCCGGAATATAAGCGGTAACCTCTTTTTTGTTAGTCAATCTTACTCTCGCTACTTTTCTCAATGCTGAGTTCGGTTTTTTCGGTGTCCGTGTCATTACCTGAAGACAAACACCCTTCTTTTGAGGACACCTGTCTAAATCAATACTTTTACTTTTACTTTTTATCTTTTTTCTACCTTTTCTTACTAGCTGATTTATTGTTGGCATATATTGTTCCTCTATCTCAATTAGATAACACTGACAAGTGCTCGTCCTTCTCTTTAACCTCGACATCTTTAATCTTATCACTTGTTGATTCTATTTCACCTTTTTTGTTAAGCATTGCATGATACGGCTTATACCCTGTGCCAGTTGGAACTAGATGTCCAAGAATTACGTTTTCCTTTAAGCCCACAAGCATATCTCTGTTTCCTTCTAATGCAGCTTTCGTCAACACCTTTGTTGTCTCCTGAAAAGACGCTGCAGAAATAAAGCTTTCTGATTGAACCGAAGCTTTAGTAATTCCTAACAACAAGGGTTCAGCTGCTGCAGGTCTTCCATCTCGTTGTATAACTTCCATGTTTATTTCTTTAAATTTAAATTTATCAAGAACCGTACCTGGCAACAAATCAGTATCATTAGGCTCGCTTACCTGCACTTTTCTTAACATCTGTCCAATAATTATTTCAACATGCTTATCATCAATTGGTACGTTCTGCGAGCGGTAAACATTCTGAACCTCCTTCAACGTATACTGCTGCAACTCCTCTTCACCACAAATCCTTAAAATATCTTGAAGAACAAGAGGACCTTCTACCAATGCATCTCCCGCTTTAACACGATCCCCCCTGTTCACCCTTAAATGCTTACCACGAGGAACAAGATGATCTACTTCCATTCCGGATTCCCCTTTAACAATTATTGTCCTTTTTCCTCTCTTTTTTTCTCCAAGCTCAACGGTGCCATCTATTTCACTCATTACAGCAGGATCCTTTGGCCTTCTTGCTTCAAAAATCTCTGATACACGGGGCAGTCCACCGGTTATGTCCTCTGTTCTCGTAATCTCTCGTGGAGTTTTAGCAAGAAGAGTACCGGCAACAACTTTTGCATTCTCTTCTACCTCTATATGTGCCTTCTCCGGTATTGGATAAAGCCCTTGGATTTTCCCCGTACTATCTTCAATAATTAACTGAGGATGAAGATCTCCTTTATGCTCTATAATCACTTTTCTTTTGATACGCGTTACAGAATCATATTCCTTCCGCATTGTTTTGTTTTCTATTACATCTTCGAAACGAACCTTACCCGCCATCTCAGAAAGAATTGGTGTCATATGAGGGTCCCACTTTACAATTGCTCGATTCACTGCAATTTTTTCGTTATCTTTTACCAGAATCGATGCACCTAGAGGCACAACATGTTTTTCAATCTGACGGCCTTTATCATTAACGATATATATTTCTCCATTACCGCTAAGAGTAATGTTTTCTCCGTCTTGATTTTCCACGACATTCAAGCTGTCACTATAATTAACCCGACCCGCTCTCCTAATCCTTATTTCCGACTCTTCAATAGACCGTGTTGCAGTTCCGCCGATATGAAATGTTTTCATTGTTAGCTGAGTACCAGGCTCTCCAATTGATTCAGCCGCAATTATCCCCGCCGCAGTACCCTCTTCTATCATTTTACCTTTAGAAAGATCCATACCAAAACAATTAACACATAAACCTTGTGCCATTTCACATGTTAATGGTGAACGCACACGAATTTTCTCATATCCCAGTGCCTCAATTTGCTTTGCTTTCTCTTCTGTTATAAGTTCGTTTTCCTTAACTATTTCTTCATCTTTAATCAAATCAACAATATTATTCAAAGACACCCTACCGGTTATAATCCTGTTAAGTGGAACCTCCACACGATCACCCCTATATACCGCACTCTTACTAATCCCATTCACGGTACCGCAATCTTGACTGGTTATGATAACGTTTTGAGCCACATCTGCAAGCTTCCTGGTTAAATATCCTGAATCGGCAGTTTTTAAGGCTGTATCAGCTAGACCTTTTCTTGCACCGTGTGTTGAGCTGAAATACTCTAGCACGCTTAACCCTTCACGAAAGTTCGCCTTAATTGGTGTCTCTATTATCTTGCCTGACGGCTTTGCCATTAAACCCCTCATACCCGCAAGCTGTCTTAACTGCTGCGTGCTGCCTCTGGCACCCGATGCAGACATCAAATAGACCGGATTAACATACGGCTTCCCATCTCTTATATCATTTTTAAGCTCGTCAAGCATCTCTTCTGCCACCATTTCTCCGGCATATGTCCAAGTATCTATAACCTGATTATATCTTTCACCCTCAGTAATTATACCCCTGTGGTATAGCTTCTGTGTTTTTTCAACCTCTTTCTGGGTCTTTTCTAATATTTGTGCCTTTTTCTTAGGCATCCTTAAATCCATTATTGAAAGGGAGAGGCCAGCCTTCGTACACTCCTTAAAACCAATCTCTTTTACTTTGTCTAATAAATCAATAGTCGCTTCTTTTCCAAGTATTTTATAACAATCCTGAATAACACCTTTTATTGACTGATGGTCGAGAGGATAGTTATAAAATGGCATTTCAGGAGGCAAGGTTTCATTAAAGACAATGCGACCGACAGTAGTTGCACATAGCCCATCCGCTACCTGTTCTCCAGCATCAGTTTTTACAACTTTGCCAGAGTCTAACCTGAGATTAATTTGCGCATGAACTTTAACTTTATTTAGCGCATATGCCATTAACACCTCATCATAACTACTGAAGCTTTTTATTTTTTCTTTATTTTCTTTCCCACCCACCATAGTGGTCAAATAATATATACCCAAGACAATATCTTGCGAAGGCGTAATCACAGGCTCTCCCGACGCAGGAGAAAAAATATTGTTAGTAGACAACATCAGCGTTCTTGCCTCAATTTGTGCTTCAACAGAAAGTGGCAAATGCACCGCCATTTGGTCACCATCAAAATCAGCATTGAAACCGCGACATACCAGAGGATGAAGTTTGATTGCATTCCCTTCAACTAGAACCGGCTCAAACGCCTGAATTCCCATTCGATGTAGAGTAGGAGCTCTATTAAGCAAAACCAGATGCCTTCTCACTACATCATCAAGAATATCCCAAACTTCCTCATCTTGTCTTACCAACATTTTTTTAGCACTTTTTATTGTATCTGCCAATCCAATTTCTCTTAAACGCCTAATTATAAATGGTTGAAACAGTTCCAAAGCAATCTTCTTTGGAATACCACATTGACTTAGTTTCTGTTCAGGACCTACAACAATTACGGAACGTGCCGAGTAATCTACCCTTTTACCAAGTAAATTCTCCCTAAATCGCCCCTGCTTACCCTTAATCATATCAGTCAGAGACTTTAAAGGACGACTATTGCTCCCTAAAATAGGACGTTTTCCCCTCCCATTATCAAACAGAGCATCTACTGCCTGCTGTAGCATTCTTTTTTCATTACGGATTATTACCTCTGGCGCATTAAGATCTATAAGTTTTTTCAGTCGGTTGTTTCGATTAATTATACGCCTGTAAAGATCATTAAGATCCGAACTGGCAAAGTCTCCGCTTTCCAATAACACCAAAGGTCTCAAATCCGGAGGAATTACGGGCACAGCATCCATAACCATCCACTCCGGCTCGTTCCCTGAATCTTTAAAAGCTTCAACTATTGCAAGTCGTTTTATTATATCTTTTGTTCTCTGTTTTGATTTTGTTTCAGTAAGTGCGATCCTGAGATCCTTTGATGTTTTCTCTAAGTCTAGATTTCTGAGTATTGTTCGAATTGCCTCAGCACCCATATCTGCACTAAAAGCATCTCCCCCATATGTTGCCTGCGCCTCTGCAAACTCATCTACCGACAATAATTGATATTCTTTAAGCGGTGTGGCTCCCGCATCTATAACAACATAACCCTGGAAATATATAATCCTCTCCAAAACATTTGTTTTCATGCCTAGCAGTGTTCCAATTCTCGAAGGCATTGCCTTAAAAAACCATATATGCACTACCGGTGCCGCCAATCCAATATGTCCCATCCTTTTCCTTCTTACACGTGAATGAGTCACTTTAACGCCACACCTATCACAAACAATACCTTTATGTTTTATACCTTTATATTTCCCGCAAAAACATTCCCAATTACGCTCAGGACCGAAAATTCTTTCACAAAACAATCCGTCCTTCTCTGCGCGATATGTACGGTAATTTATCGTTTCTGGCTTTTTGACCTCGCCATATGATTTACCCTTCATATCTTCTGTTGACGCTAACGAGATCCTTACAGAACTATATTCGTTTATTTTTTCGTATGTACTGACTGTCATAATCTTATCTTTTTAATAATATGAGGCAAATTAAACGTTTCAACTTTCCACTTAATGCAATTTCTACAACAACAAAATCCGCCTATAATACGTCCTTTTCCAACGTTAAAGAAAGCCCAAGTCCCTCAACCTCCTTTGCAAGCACCTCGAAGGATGCTGGAGTTCCCGCTTCCAGCGTGTTTTTCCCTTTAACCATAGACTCATAAATCCTTGTACGTCCTTCAACATCATCACTTTTTACTGTTAGAAGTTCCTGTAAGTTGTAAGCCGCCCCGTAAGCTTCTAATGCCCACACTTCCATTTCTCCAAATCTTTGTCCACCAAATCTTGCTTTTCCACCTAGAGGCTGTTGTGTTATTAATGAATACGGTCCCGTAGCCCTGGCATGCACTTTCTCATCAACCAAGTGATGTAGTTTCAACATGTACATATAACCCACAGCTACATTTTGATCAAATGGCTCCCCTGTACGCCCATTGTACAAAACACTCTTACCGTCCTCGGGAAGTCCAGCCTCCTTCAATGCGTCCAACACTTCAGATTCTTTAGCTCCATCAAAAATCGGCGTAACTGCCTGGAAATTTAATTTTTTTGCCGCCAGTCCCAAATGTAACTCCAGTATTTGCCCTACATTCATCCTGGAAGGCACACCCAAGGGATTCAGAATCATTTCAACTGGTGTTCCATCTTCCAAACACGGCATGTCTTCGACGGGTAGTATTTTAGCAATAACACCTTTATTACCATGCCTTCCTGCCATTTTATCTCCAACAGACAGCCGTCTTTTCGTTGCAATAGAAATCTTAGCCACTTCTAAAACGCCGCTTGGTAATTCATCACCTCTTTTTAATTGACTGATTTTTGATTTTTTATCTTCCAGCAAAGATTCAATTTTTCCGTTATATTCATCGCAAATACTTAACGCCTTGTCACTTTTCTTTTTATTACTACCTGAATCAAATGCCTTAATATCAAACTGCTCCTGTAACTCCAGAACATACGCAACATCTGTTGTATTTGACACCTTCAACTGCCGGTCAGTCTCTAAATATACAAGTGAACCACCGAAGACCTCTTCCAGCTCTTTGATCATTTTTATAAATTCTTTTGATATAGCCTTATCAAATTTCTCTTCTTCACTTTTTTCTTCATTTGCAATTTGTTTCTTTTTATCATCTGAAAGATTCGCTCTTCTAGAAAAAAGCTGTGTATTTATTACAATGCCCTCAACCCCGGATGGCACCTCTAAAGAAACGTTCTTAACATCCTCTCCAGCTCTACCAAAAATCGCATAAAGCAGTTTTTCTTCTGGAGACAGCTCACTCCTGCTCTTTGGCGCAATTTTCCCCACAAGAATATCTCCTTGCTTTACGCTTGTTCCAATGCGAATTATACCATTCTCATCTAAATTGCTGAGCGCCTTTTCAGACACATTCGGTATGTCCCTGGTAAACTCTTCTCTACCAAGAGTTGTCTCCCTGATCTCAACCTCAAACTCATCTCTATGTATCGAAGTATAACTATCGTTCTTAAGTAAGCTTTCACTAATCACCATCGCATCCTCAAAATTGTAGCCATCCCATGTCATAAAAGCTATCAACACATTCTTGCCCAAGCTTAATTCACCATTACAAGTTGCAGCTCCGTCTGCAATAATTTCATTCTTTTTTATTTTTTGCCCTTCAACTACTATAGGTTTCTGGTTTAAGCAGGTCCCCTCGTTCAAACCGACATATTTCCTCAACTCATAAACATCACTATCGTCAATAACGATCCTTACTCCCTCTACCTTAGTAACCGTACCTGCATTTTCCGCCCGAACAACCATACTGGAATTCTGCGCAACAACCTTTTCCATACCCGTAGCAATAAGAGGTGGTTCCGTACATAAAAGTGGCACCGCTTGTCTTTGCATATTAGAACCCATCAAAGCCCTGTTCGCGTCGCTATGCTCTAGAAACGGGATAAGGCTTGTAGAAACGCCTACTAATTGCTTCGGAGAGACATCCATGTAATCAACATCCTTTACATTTACCAGTTTGAAATCCCCACTAAAGCGCGAAAGAACGTCAGTATTTAAAGCATTATTTTCAAAACTAGCATTTGTATCAGCCGGAGCAAGAGTCTTGCCTTCTTCTTCATCTGCACGAAGATAAACAACTTCTTTTGTTATTTTACCGTTTTTGATCTTTATGTAAGGAGATATCAAGAAACCATACTCGTCTGTTGAAGCGTATATACTTAGCGATGCAATCAATCCTATATTTGTACCTTCTGGTGTCTCAATAGGACATATACGTCCATAATGCGATAGATGAACATCCCTAACTTCAAAACCAGCCCTCTTTCTATTGAGTCCGCCAGGTCCCAAGGCACTTAGTCGGCGCTCATGCGTAAGCTGTGCTAAAGGATTAGTCTGATCCAGAACCTGAGAAAGTTCACCACGGCTAAAAAAGTATTCGATTGCGGAAAATATCGTTCTAGAGTTTATGAGTATTCTTGGCGTCAACTGTTCGTAATCTTTAATATTCATTCTTTCCTGAACAGTTCTCCTGAGCTTAAGAAATCCTTTGCGTAATTCCTCACCGAATAACTCATCAATAGTCCGAAGACGCCTATTGCCAAGATGATCTATATCATCAATGCTTCCTTCATCTTTCCTAAGCGTTGTTATGTATTTTATAGAATTCATGTAATCCTCAGGCTTCAATGTCATTTCATCAACAGACACTTCTTGCCCTAACTTCCGATTCAACCTGAAACGACCTACAAGGCCAAGTTTGTATCTTTTTGAATCAAAAAATTTATCATGAAACAGTTGCCTTGCCTTATCCAGCTGCTGTGGGTTTCCAGGCCTAAACCTTGTGTAGACCTTGAGCAACGCATCCTCATGTGATTCTGTATAGTCCGCTTCCAAAGTATTGAGAATCAACGAATCATTCATATTTATAATAACTTCAACCTTTTTCAAGTTTGAGTTTGATAGTATATCAACCACACCCTCTGTTATTTGACGACCAGCTTCTAATATAATTTCACCTGTTTGTGGGTTTATCAACCGACCCACTATATATTTATCCTTAAGTTCGCTTATGGTAGCAGAATCTTTAATGCTGACTGTTTCTGTGTCATAAAAAAGCCTGATAATATCTTCATCTTTTGAATACTTTTCTGACATAGCCCGCAGGAAACAAGTCGCAGGAAATTTACCACTTTGATCAACCCTTGTCGTTAATATATTCTTTTTACTAACTTCCATCTCAATCCAACTGCCCCTTTCAGGAATAATCCTGCAAGAGTGCAATCTTTTTTCAGCCTGCATCTCCTCAACAAAGTCGACCCCTGGAGATCTGTGGAGCTGCGTCACAATAACCCTCTCTGTTCCATTTATTATGAATTCGCCACCGCCAATCATGACAGGGATCTCCCCAAGGTAAACAGCCTCCTCTACTGGTTCCTCCTTATTTAGCCTTAACCAAACCCTGAGAGGTTTACCGTAAATCAATTTCAGTTTCCTACACTCATCCGGAGTATACCGAGGCTTTCCAATTTCGTATTTTATATAGTCAAGAGAAACGGTCTCGTCGTAGTTGCTAATCGGAAATGTCTCCCGCAATATAGCTTCTAATCCGCGATCTTTACGCTTGTGCGGAAGCACATCTTCCTGCAAAAAAGCAGAATAAGACTTTGTCTGCGTTCTAATCAGGTTGGGAAATTCAATCACATCCGGAACCTTACTATAATTCCTTATATCCATCTTTTTCATAGCTATCTCTTCAAACGTTGAACTCAATAAAGATATTATGCAAGTTCTACAACTGCACCAGCATCTTCTAAAGCCTTCTTAATTTTCTCTGCCTCGTCCTTCGCAACACCTTCTTTAATCGGTTTCGGCGCGGCATCTACTAATGCCTTTGCCTCTTTTAACCCAAGTGCCGTTTCTGCACGAACAGCCTTAATAACCTGAATTTTATTTGGACCAACCTCTTTTAACACAACATCGAATTCAGTTTTTTCTTCTTTTGCAGCCTCTCCACCAGCAGCAGGTGCCATACCAGCAGGCGCAACCATTGCAGCGGAAGCAGAAACGCCAAACTTCTCTTCAAATGCCTTCACCAATTGAGAAGCCTCAAGCAAGCTCATTCCCTCAACAAGATCTAATACCTGGGTAATTTTTTCAGTATACTCAGCCTTCTCCAACTCTGTATCTGTTGTCATAGTTCCCTCCTTTTACCTTTCAATCCTTATTTATGTTAAACTTCACTCTTTTTTTCTTTTATCGCATGTAAAACCTGACAAAGGCTTTTTGCCGTAGCATTGAAAACGTTTGCCACCTGAACCATAGGAGCCTGCACTGCAAATACTATTTGCGTTAAGACCACTTCTCTAGGCGGAATTGATGCCAAGGTGCTAATGTCTTCAACTGACATCAGCTCCCCATCCACCCATCCACCCACAATATCAAAACCCGATATCTCTTTAGAATACTTTTTCAACGTCTTCGCCAGCTCTACAGGATCGTCTTCATTTGTCGCAACAACAGTTGGCGCCGCAAGCATCTGCCCCAACGTCTCAATTCCTACCTCTTTAAACGCAATGGCGGCAAGGGAATTTTTAACAACCCGCGCTTTAATATTTTTCTCACTCAGATCTCTCTTTAAAATATTAGTCTGCTGAGCATCAATCCCCTTAAAATTCACCAAAACAAGGTTCTTTTTATCTCTATAGTCTGCAATAAGCTCTTCAACAATTAATTTTTTTAACGCTTTTGACATTTTTTGTTACTTTATAATAGTTTGACTATGCCGCCAGTGCAATCCTGACACCTGGACCCATAGAAGATGAAATTGATATTTTCTGCACAAAGGTGCCCTTCGCTGCAGGCGGCCTATTGCCTACAATATGTCTTATAAACGAGTTAATATTTTCAACCAAGTCTTCATCAGGAAAAGAGACTTTACCAACGGGAACATGGACGTTTCCACCAGCATCAGTTCTGTACTCTATCTTCCCTTCCTTAAACTCCTTAACTGTATTAAGAATATCATTCGTTACAGTACCTGATTTTGGAGACGGCATCTTGCCCTGAGGACCCAAAACCCTACCCAATTTACCGACTTTCCCCATCATATCCGGTGTAGAAATCGCTACATCAAAATCCATCCAACCACCTTCGACCTTTGCCAGCAAATCATCACCACCAGCCTCAACAGCACCAGCTTCTCGCGCCATCGCTATCTTGTCTTCCCCACTGGCAAATACCACAACCCTAACCTCTTTCCCAATCCCCTTCGGCAACGAGAACGACCCCCGAACCAATTGATCTGAATGCTTAGGGTCAACTCCCAGCTTCATAACTATATCAACAGCCTCATCGAACTTAGCCTTCTTAAAAGCCTTTACGATTGACACCGCCTCTCCCACTTCGTATTCCTTCGCTTGTTCAACTATCTTACTTGATTCTTTATAACGCTTACTTCTAGCCTTCATTATTAATATCCTTCACAAATCAAAATATTTCTAACCCTCTACCTTCAGACCCATAGAATGAGCGGTCCCCTCTATAATCCTGCTAGCCATTTCAAGTTTATTTACATTAAGATCTGGCATTTTTATTTTTGCAATCTCTTCAATCTGCGCCCCCGTAACCACACCTATCTTCTCCCTGTTCGGCTCTGAAGAACCTTTTGCTATTCCCGCCGCTTTTTTGAGCAATACAGCAGCAGGAGGAGACTTAATGATAAAGGTAAAGGACTTGTCTTTAAAGACAGATATTTCCACAGGCAACAACATCCCCGGAGAATCCTTGGTCTTCTCGTTAAACTGAGTAACAAACTGGCCAATATTAACCCCATGCTGACCCAATGCCGGACCAACAGGAGGAGCTGGCGTAGCCTGACCACCAGTAACTTGTAATTTTATTTTAGTAAGAGCTTCTTTTGCCATTTAAAATCCCTATTTCGAAAATCATAACCCTATAATGCCTCAACCTGCCAGTATTCCAGCTCCACGGGAGTAGGCCTGCCAAAAATCGTAAGCATCAACTTTAAACACCCACTAGTGGGCAAAACCTCTTCAACTACTCCTTCAAAATTCTCAAATGGACCTTCTTTAACTCTCACACGGTCACCAATGAGAAATTCTATGTTCGACTTCGGTTTTTCTTCCCCTCGCTCTACTTCTTGCAATAGCTTTTCAACTTCGCTATTCTCCATTGCTATCGGCCTATTGTCACCACCAATAAGATCTCCCGCTCCAGGCACATCACGAATCAGATACCAGACATTTTCAGGAATAGCCCCTTTTTCATCAACCTCTATCTCTGCCATTATATAGCCAGGATATATTTTTTTTTCGGCGACCTTTTTCTTACCACCTTTGATCTCCGACACCTTTTCACTTGGAACCAAAATTCTAGGCAAAAGATCTTCAATCCCCTGGATTTTAATGCGCTTTTCTAAATCGCCCTTAACCTTATCCTCTTTATTACTTTGAACGCGAAGCACAAACCACTTTTTTGCCATAATACAAAATTAAATTTCTTAACCAAAACTAAAAATACAATCAAATTCCTACAGAAGCTTATCTAGCAGAAAGTCGGCTGGCACCACTCAAAATGATATTAGAATAGGCATGGACCCGAACAAAAAACTATTTTACAATATATCTATAGCCTTCATAAATGTTGACACCACCCAGTCAACAAAAAAAACATAAACGCCCATCACAACCAAACACACGACAACAACAATTGTCGACCCAATCAACTCACTCCTTGCCGGCCACGACACCTTTTGAAGCTCTGCCTGTGTCTCTATGAAAAACTCAACTGCCTTTTTAGACTTATTATCCAGTCCACTAAGCCCAACCTCAAAACCAGTTGTAAACAAACAAATAAAAATTCCAAACAAAACAAAAAGAGAACACGCACCCACGCCACCCCATGTCAAGCGAATACCCAACAAAGGCACCCTGGCTCCAGCATAGAACTCAGGAAGGTCTATCAGTGCCCCATACAGAGAGTAGGCCGCAAACAATGCAGCAAGGCCAAAAAGACCCGCCACTGCACCTCTTGCATATACACCAACTCCCTTTCTATAAATCTGAAATGTCATGATCGTAACCCAATCGTAAAATATTCTGGCAGGTCTGGAGGGACTCGAACCCCCAACACCTGGATTTGGAATCCAGTGCTCTAGCCAATTAGAGCTACAGACCTTACTCTTTCTATTTTTTTTGCTCTTTATGTGGCGTATGAGCCCTACAAAATTTACAGAATTTTTTTAATTCCAAGCGCTCTACCTGCTTCACCTTCTTACTTGTTCTATAATTCCTGCTGCTACACTCCGTACATGCCATTGTTATATAGTTCGCCATCACACCTTATTCTATTTATATTATATTATTCAATTATTTTAGTAACAACACCAGCTCCTACGGTTTTGCCACCTTCTCTTATCGCAAACCGCAACTCCTTATCCATCGCTATCGGAGTGATCAACTCTATCAACAAGTTCGCATTATCTCCCGGCATCACCATCTCTGCACCACCCAACAACGTCGCAACACCTGTCACATCTGTAGTTCTGAAATAAAACTGAGGCCTGTATCCATTAAAAAACGGTGTATGCCGACCACCCTCTTCCTTCGTTAATATATATGCCTCCGCTTCAAACTTAGTATGCGGCGTTATACTACCCGGCTTAGCCAACACCTGACCTCGCTCTAAATCATCCTTATCCACACCCCTCAATAACACACCTACATTATCCCCTGCCATTCCCTCATCAAGTGTTTTATTAAACATCTCCACACCAGTAACAGTTGTCTTTCTTATTTCCTTTACCATACCAACTATGTCAACCTCGTCACCCACCTTTAGAACTCCCCGCTCCATTCGGCCGGTTCCTACCGTTCCACGACCCTTTATACTAAACACATCCTCTAATGACATCAAAAATGGTTTATCAGTCTCACGCACCGGATCTGGTATATAACTATCTAGCGCATCCATCAACTCATGTATGCGACCACAACTTTCACACTCCCTACCACCACAGCCACACTCGGCTGCCTTTATCGCCGAACCCTTGATCACCGGTATATCGTCTCCAGGAAAATCATACTTACTCAGCAACTCCCGGATCTCCATCTCCACTAATTCTACCAACTCAGGATCTTCCAACTGGTCCATCTTATTCATAAAAACCACTATCCTCGGTACCCCAACCTGCCTCGCAAGCAATATATGCTCTCGCGTCTGCGGCATCGGACCGTCCGGCGCACTCACCACCAATATCGCACCATCCATCTGCGCGGCACCAGTTATCATATTTTTAACGTAATCAGCATGACCAGGACAATCAACATGGGCATAATGTCTCTTATCAGTTTCGTATTCAACATGCGCTATCGCTATCGTTATGCCTCTTTCCCTCTCCTCTGGCGCATTGTCTATCGAATCAAATGCCCTGCTCTTGGCAAATCCACTTTTAGCCAGTGTATTCGTTATCACTGACGTCAGTGTAGTCTTACCATGATCCACATGTCCAATAGTTCCTACATTAACATGCGGTTTCGTCCTTTCAAATACTTCCTTGGCCATAACTCAAAACTCCTACAAATTCACTATAAACCTACTAAACAATTAATACCTAAAATGGTATTTTAAAATTACTGAAATCCACACACAGAAATGATAGCTGCTGATGGGATTTGAACCCATGACCTCGTCCTTACCAAGGACGTGCTCTACCCCTGAGCCACAGCAGCATGTAACACAAAACTGCCAAAAGATTTAGGATATAGCGGAAAGCATTTTAGTTTATCACAAATACGACAAAAGTCAAAAACTATTTTTAATAATTCAAAAAAAATATTAATTCTTAAAGCTACAGATAAAAGGCACATGCAGATCAATATTTGCTGTATTTTCCTTGCCAGCTCATAAATATAAGAGCGGGCGGCGGGAATCGAACCCGCATGGCTAGCTTGGAAGGCTAGGGCTTTACCATTAAGCTACGCCCGCTTATCCAGCTCGAACAATCGCTTTAGGCATGTAGAAACATAAATATCAGTTATATTTCTGTTTCCTTATTTGAATTGGGACACACCAGTGATGTTTATTGAAAACCTCAAAACAGCTATAGAGTTAATACCCACCGAATAATCCACAACCTACACGTCACTATTACACCAAAATCCAAATAGCTAAAAATGGGGAGAGGAGGATTCGAACCTCCGAAGGCTATGCCAACAGATTTACAGTCTGTCCCCTTTGGCCACTCGGGTACCTCCCCACAACTTTCGGATAAACCAAAAACACACTCTTTAAACCAACTAAGTAATATGAGCTAGCGGTGGGATTCGAACCCGCAACCTGCTGATTACAAATCAGCTGCTCTGCCGTTGAGCTACGCTAGCTAGGAAGCCTGTAGAGATTACCAGAATATTTTATTTTTTCAAGATAAAACTATCTATTTTAGAATTAAATTTCGTGGATTTGCTCCAAATAACCCTCGTAATTTCTAGCTACTTCGTTAATACTATCTCCGCCAAATTTTTCTATAAAACACCTGGCTATTTCAAAAGCCATAACCGCCTCGCCAACAACGGATACAGCAGGAACCGCACAAACATCTGAACGTTCTGTTGATGCGCTTTCCGGCTTTTTAGTGATTATATCCACAGACCTTAAGGGTTTCATGAGGGTTGGAATGGGCTTCATAGCGGCCCTGGCAACTACAATTTCACCATTTGTTATGCCACCTTCTATTCCGCCTGCATTGTTAGTTTCCCTGCCGAAAACACCTTTATCTTCGCAATAAAATATCTCATCATGCACCTGAGACCCTAATTTCCTGGAAAAACCAAACCCAAGACCAATTTCAACACCCTTTATCGCCTGTATCGACATCAAAGCGCCTGCCAGAATCCCATCTAATCGCAAATCCCATTGTGTATGACCACCCAATCCAGGCGGAACCCCAAATGCTACTATTTCTATAATACCTCCCAGGGAATCGCCCTCCTTCTTGGCCTTCTTGATCCTCTCAATCATTTTCGCTTCGGCCAATTTATCCAGACAGTAGACCTTACTTTTATTCCTATTCCTAACTATTTCATCCAGATTTTTGAATGATTTTTTTGAATTTATGCCTCCAATATCTTTGACGTAGCCTAAAACCTTTATATCAAATCTAGTGAGTAAGATCTTCGCCAAAGCCCCCGCAGCAACCCTGGCAGCAGTTTCTCTTGCACTTGCCCTCTCTAGAATATTCCTTACATCCCCTTGGCCATACTTTAGAGCCCCCGGCAAATCAGCATGTCCCGGCCTCGGCCTTGTAACATCAGGCAAAACGTCTATTTTATAGTCTTTATTCTCTATCTTTAAACAAATAGGGCTTCCAATCGTTATATTTTTTCTCGTACCCGACAAAACGCATACTTTATCACTTTCAATCCGCATCCTCCCACCTCTGCCATAACCGCCTTGACGCCTTTTCAAATCTGCATTAATGCCAGATTCATCTAAATGGATCCCCGCAGGAAATCCATTTATTATTACAATCAGACACTTTCCATGTGATTCGCCAGCAGTAGTAAAAGTGAGCATAAAAAAACCTTATAAAAGTCAGTCATTATTATACGAATCGACTATTCTATATTTAAATATAACTTCTTCAAGCTTTTTTTAAATATAGCCTAAATTGAATGATTTTTATGTAGCCGCAATCTTTTGACTATGCAATATTATAACAGGATTGCCACAAACCCATCAGATGGTTAGAAATACTGACTTGCCACCCACATAAATGCCACAATATAACAAGCCGCCTGTAACGACTATAAGGCAATACCACTCGATTTAAACAAGGAACAGGAAGAAACTGCCGCCTATAATAGATGGCTTTTTCATTGCTTATGACTACATCCATATGATAGTATTTTTCAAACATTCAAACCCTGGATATATTAACAATGTACAAACTACTTGTAAGCCTAAGATATCTTAGAAGAAAAAAAATTACCTTTTTTGCGGCAGCAGGAGTTGCCGTAGGAGTTATGACTTTAGTAGTTGTACTATCGGTAATGAGCGGTTTTGACAAAGAGTTACGGTCGAAAATAAGAGGCACGTTAGCACATCTTATTGTCCAGAAAAGAGGCCTCTACGGTTTAAGTAATTACAAAGAGGTTATTAAAAAAATAGAGTCTTTTGAACATGTAAAAGTATGTGCCCCGTATGTTGAAGGACCGGCTTTACTCAACATAAGAGGCGCAAAAGAATTCACGTATTTTAAGGGCATTGACCCTGTTTCGGAAGCAAAGGTAGGAAATTTTGAAAACTATATAAAACCGTTTGGCAACAAACCTCAAGACCTATTAACGATTCATGGAGAGAAAAAAACTCCCAGCGCTTTTGGAGGTATCGAACTATTACGCATCAGAGAAGGCGATCCCGAAGCAAATCCGGAGAGTTTTGTACAAAACGGAGAAAAGATTGTATTAGTATCAATAAAAGGATGGGATAAGATCAACGTAAAACCGTTCATTCTCACGGGAAAATTTAAATCCGGCATGTATGATGTTGACAAGAACTATATCTATATACCATTAAAGACTGCACAGGATTTAGCAGGAACAAAGGATTCAGTCACAGGAATAAGTGTCAAATTAGACGATTACAAGAATGCACTGTTAGTGCAGGAACAACTTCAAAGAGAACTTGGATTTGGTTTTTATATCCAAACCTGGGAAGAAGTACGTGGAACATTCCTAAAAGCGGTTGCCCTTGAAAAACGCGTCATGGCATTTATCTTGTTTTTTATCATTATCGTAGCGGGCTTCAACATACTTGCAATTTTAACCATGATTGTATTTGAAAAATCAAAAGATATTGGCATTCTTAAGGCTTTGGGCGCCACAACAAAAGGCATAATGCTTATCTTTCTTATGAATGGGCTTTTCATTGGTCTTTTCGGTTCTGCAATAGGAACAGGAGTAGGACTTGCGTTTATAAATAGAATCAATTGGATTGAGAAAACAGTATACAATTATTCGGGCTGGAGACCATTTCCACCCGAAGTTTATTATTTTAATGAAATACCCACAGTTGTTGACGTTAAAAGCATAGTGATTATTATCTCCTTCTCTGTTGCATGTGGTGTTTTATTCAGTATATATCCAGCATTAAAAGCAGCACGTTTAGACCCGGTTGAAACACTTAGGTATGAGTAAAGCGATGTGGAGCCCCCAAGCCTATACCAGCGAGACAAGAGAGGACACTTAGTATTATACGCAATATCGGCAATTACAAAAAAAGCCCTAAAAGCATGCAGGACAGCCTCAGCTTCATACAGAACTAAATGATAAGACTATAGCCAACAAGGATTTAATGCTTACTCACCACATCATTGACATCTGTCAAATCCAAAAAGTTTTGACTTGCTAGTATGCGGATGATAATATGCTGATATTCAACAATGTTGCAATTCACATTAAACCTAGGTTTTTATGCTTTAATTGAAGACACAAACAGCATAAAGCTTTAAAAATAGAGAAGAGGTAATCTACATTGATTAATTACTATCAAGTTTTACATGTACAAGAAGGATCTGCTAGAGACGAAATAAAAAACTCGTTTAGAAAACTCGTAAAAAAATATCATCCAGATAAAAACAAAACAAATGGAATCTCTTCAGAAGATAAAATTAAACTGCTGATTAAAGCATATAAAACGCTGACCGACTCCGAGAAAAGAGTTCATTATGACAATCTATTGCAAAATGAAAATATTAGAGATTTTTACTACAATGAAAGAGTAGATGTAGAAAGAGAGAAAAATAAATATGATTTAAAATCTCAATCAAAAATTGTATTAAACGACCTCTTAAACAAGAATGGACAACGGGCAGTCAAGAATTATGAGCGCTTAAAAGAAGAAAATAAAGACTTTAAACTGCTGAACTTTTTAGATATAAAAGATTATCTGGACTGCAAATTTCTCCTTGCTGAACAGTACGAAGAACAGGGAGATTACGAACTGGCCTTTGAATTGTACGAGTATGTTTACCAAAATGAAGATGGTAATCCCGCACGCAAGTTATTGCTGGAGGAAATCAAAGAGAGAATTATTCGTTTATCATGTAAAAAATTAGTAAAACGAGCAAAACCAAGTGTTGCAATAACATACTTGACAAGAGTGTTAAACTTAAAAGTAAATAAAAATGAAAAAGCCTTTATATACAAAAAAACTGCTGATATTTATATAACATCAGGGGAATGGGATAACGCATTAGCAAGTTTCAATTTGGCAATGTCGCTTTGCCCGAATCTGAAAGGTATTCAAACGTTAAAAAACAAACTAAACAAACACTTTTCATAAGAAAACTATTTCATATAATTTTCGTTACTTTATAAAACAATGGCTCCACACGATACGATTTTATTAAAAACAGATATCCCTTATTTGAAGCTGCATAACAAGGGAAAGGTTAGAGAGATATTTGAGATTGATGACAATCTCTTGCTTGTCGCGACTGATAGGATTTCAGCCTTTGATCACATCCTGCCAAATGGTATCCCGCATAAAGGCAAAGTCCTTACACTCATGTCAGAATTCTGGTTTAAGCTTACAAGAGAGTTAACGGAAAACCACTTAATCACAACCTCAATCGACGAAATTGATAAAATAACAAACGAAGACAAGGATTTGCTGAGAGGCCGCTCCATGCTCGTAAAAAAAGTTGAGGTAATTCCGGTTGAATGTATAGTAAGAGGCTATCTCGCCGGTTCCGGCTGGAAGGAGTACAAAGAGCATGGGACTGTCTGCAAGATAAATTTACCTGACAACCTGAAAGAGAGTGACAAGTTGCCTGAGCCTATCTTCACACCATCAACAAAAGCAGAATCCGGACATGATGAAAACATTTCTTTCGAGGAAGCCGTCAAGATTACGGGGAGGAAACTCGCAGAAGAAATAAGACAAAAAAGCATTGCGATATACAAGAAGGCAAGCGAATACGCCCTGACAAAAGGAATTATAATTAGTGATACGAAATTTGAGTGGGGCAAATATGGCGATAAAGTAATTTTAATTGATGAAGTATTGACGCCCGATTCTTCTCGTTTCTGGCCACAGGAAAGCTATTCACCCGGAAAATCACAGCCATCATTTGATAAGCAATTTGTCAGGGATCATCTGGAGAAATCAGGATGGGACAAACAATCCTCTCCGCCTTCACTCCCTGAAGACGTAATCCAGATTACGTCTCAAAAATACCTTGAGGCATACGCCAAACTAACAGGCAAAGAAATATCAAATTAAAGGCAACTCCAGATTTTATACTTTCCAGGAGCTTCTATCTGGACTTTTTCACGTCAACTCTTTTGCAATACTTGAATATTTTGCATTTGCTACACCACGGTGATATTGGAACACAGAGATTTTGACCGTATGTTACCAGGAGGTCGTTATAGATTAGCCAGTGTTTTTGGGGTAATGTCTTTCTTAAGGCAAATTCCGTTTGCTCCGGAGTTTTTGTCGTTACTAAGCCAAGCCTGTTTGAAATCCTATGGACGTGTGTGTCTACACATATACCCATTTTGCCATAACCCAATGTAACCGTAAGATTTGCCGTTTTGCGACCAACACCATTCAACTTTAGGAGTTCGTCAATTTCATCAGGGACAACACCATCATAATCATCAAGCAAGGTTTTACATATTTCTTTTATCCTTTTTGATTTGGTTTTATAAAAACCAACGGGATAAATAGCTTTCTCAATACTCTCTGTACTTAAATCAAGCATCTTTTCAGGATTGTCCGCTAGTTTGAACAGCCTGTTAGAGGCTTCTCCCGTAACCTTATCTTTGGTCCTTAAACTGAGCAGACATGAAATAAGCACAGCAAACGGACCTTTTGTCATGGAAACTATTGTAACGATAGGTACAATATATTTCTTATTTTCCCGTTTAAGAACAGATACTATATCGTCTATTTTATCCAATTCGCCTCCCTTTCAAGTTTTGTATACACAAAACACAATGCAGTATTATACCAATACAGCGCAGTAAACTTATTGCACTTATGGACTATTTATCATATAAGCAAGCCAAGGTAAGACATTTACTCAAATACACATAACATATTGAAGCTTTAAGGCTTACAGAAATACCTGTCTTTTTTTTAATAATATCATTGTATCGGCATCATTTTTGTAGTATAAAGCTAACCATGGAAGATATAAGATATTTTCAAAAAATGATGGCTACAATAAAAAATTATTTACCTACGATTGTCACCATGGGTAATCTCGCCTGCGGCTTTGGTGCAATCGCACTTATCATAAACAATGAGCTGGCTTACGCGGCCTGGCTTGTTATTCTGGCTATGATTTTCGACGGACTTGATGGTCAGGTCGCACGATTAACAAAAACAACGATTGTCTGGGGTGCACACTTAGATACGCTTGCAGACATGATCACATTTGGACTTGTTCCCGCATTCTTGATTGGCAGACTGGGAGCTCTCAGTGCTCCTGTCGCAGTCTGGTTTGTATGTTTCTTTTATACCTTAAGCGCTGCAATAAGGCTAGCCAAGTTCGAATCAAAAAGCAGTAGCTCTGGCAGCAAGCGGAGCAAGTACTTTACAGGGCTGCCATCAACACTTGCAGGTGGCACAGCCGCATCGCTGATATTGTTAGATTCGTATCTCAAGACCACACTTAACATTCAAGCCGTTTCTACATGTCTTCCATGCGTTATCTTTATTTTAGGGATTTTAATGTTGAGCAAGATCCCGTACATAAGAGTTGTTGATCTTGTAGGAAGCAAACGCGATCCGGTTTCTTTACTAATCACATCTGTACTCTTTTTCACACTCCTTGTTTTCTTCATTCTGTACCCGAGTATTATGCTTGCACTTGGCTTTTGTGTGTATATTCTTATTGGCCTCGGCAAACATGGTATCTTCAGAAAAAGAGCGATTCATATCGTCTAACAAACCCTAGCTACACAATCTCAACTTTTTTATTACCTTTTATCACCTTTCCTATAACAAATGAATCTTCCTTCATCTGTTTTAGTTTCTTCATTATAGAAGGTGCATAATACTTTGATACAATTAAGACCATTCCTATTCCCATATTTAGGACATTGAACATCTCATCTTCTTTTATTTTTCCCTTTTTCTGTATTACCCCAAAAATCTCCGGAACAGGCCAGCTACCCTTTTTGATCCGTACCGAGCATCCTTCAGGTAAAACCCGTGGAATATTCTCTACCAAACCACCTCCCGTAATATGAGCCATCCCCTTAACAACTTGCTTCGATCGATAATGACGCAGAAGAGCCCTTATCGGTTTAACATATATTTTAGTTGGTTTAAGAAGTTCATCACCAATAGTCCCGTTTATCGCTTTATTCTTACTACTTACATCCAGTTTTGCTTTTTCAAATAAAACTTTACGCACTAAAGAAAAACCGTTACTATGAAGGCCGCTTGATTTAAGACCTATTACGACATCACCCGCACTTATGCCCTTCCCATTTATTATCTTCTTTTTTTCTACAATACCGACGGCGAATCCAGCTAAATCATATTCGCCTTCATGATAAAACCCTGGCATCTCCGGAGTTTCTCCTCCCAGGAGGGCACATTCCGCTTCACAACACCCATTTGCAATACCGTGAAGAACTTCCTTCATTTTCTCAGGGATCATCTTGCTGCTGGCCATATAATCTAAAAAAAACAGAGGTTCAGCCCCCAGCACCAAAATATCGTTAACACACATAGCGACTAAATCTATCCCTATCGTATCGTGTCGATCCATCATAAAGGCAATCTTCAATTTTGTCCCAACACCATCTGTGGATGATACCAATACGGGATCCTGGTAATTTTTTGAAAACAGCTTCGATTCATGGTTTAACGAAAACAGTCCGGCAAAACCACCGGGGTTTTCTATGACCCTCGGGCCAAAGGTCCTACGTAACTGATGATAAATATCAGAAGTAAACCTACCTTTAGCTTCAATATCGACTCCCGCATCTTTATAACTTAATCCTGCCATCTCTATACCGTAATTTTATTTTTACTTACTGGTCCTTTTTTCAACGTTTTCTTAGCGACTCTTTTTTCAGATACAGGATAATCGCCGGAAAAACACGCCGTACAATAATGATTACGCGGAGAAGACGCACAGCCCAACATTCCCTGCTGGCTCAGATAACCCAGACTGTCCGCTTTTAAGAAATCTATTATTTCTTCAATTGTATGGTTGGCCGCAATAAGCTCATCCTTGCTCTGGAAATCAATACCATAACGACAGGGAAAACGATGTGGAGGACAACTGATCCTCAGATGCACCTCCGTGGCGCCCGCCTTACGTAAAAGTTTTATCCTGGACCTTGATGTAGTTCCACGCACAATAGAGTCATCTACAACGACAACCCTTTTACCTCTCACAACCTCCGCAATTGCATTAAGCTTAAGCTCGACCTTCTTATGTCGGCTTCCCTGATCAGGTTGTATAAATGTCCGTCCGACATAGTGGTTTCTTATAAACCCACGATCTAATGGTATACCCGACTCTTCCGAATAACCCATTGCCGCTGAATTCCCACCTTCCGGAACAGCAATTACAACATCAGCATCTACAGGAAACTCTTTTGCAAGTTTCACCCCGAGCCGTTTTCGGAAAAGGTGAACGTTTTCACCAAATAAATTGCTATCAGGGCGGGCAAAATATATTAACTCAAATACACAATATGCTGGCCGGATCCGCCTTGGGGAACAAAATCTTTCACTCTTCAAACCATCCTTGTTAATATAAACTACTTCGCCGGGCTCAACGTCTCTTATAAATTCCGCACCAACCTGGTCCAGTGCGCACGTCTCAGATGACAAAACGTAGCTATTGTTCAGTTTCCCTATTGAAAGTGGTCGAAATCCATTGGGGTCCCGCACGCCTACCATCTCATTTTTTGTTAAGAACAAGAGAGAAAAAGCACCTCTTAAGTGGTTCAATACATGAGAAAGATTTGGTTTTTCAAGATGACTTGGTTTTGCCATTAAGTGTACGATGACTTCTGTATCTGAAGTTGTGTGGAAGATTGAACCATGTTGCTCGTAATCGTATCGCAATTTACCTGCACCCAACAATTGGCCATTGTGTGCAATAGCAACTTCACCCTTTGCGTATAACACTACCATTGGCTGAACATTGTCGATGCTATCACTTGCACCAAATGTAGAATATCGGACATGACCAATGGCGTGTGGGTTTTTTATCTTGTGAAGACTCTCAGGAGTGAAAACATCACTTACTAATCCAAAGTTTTTGTGGTATATTACGTGCTTACCGTCAGTAGAGGCAATACCCGCACTCTCTTCACCACGATGTTGCAAAGAAGAAAGGCCATAAAAAACCTTCTCCACTGCGTCATCACAGTCAAAAATCCCAAATAATCCGCAATATTCTCGTGCTTTTGCCAAGGTTAAGACTCGTTTTGAGAGATAATAGAGTTTGAAGTTGGATTATAGCAAGACGACAAAACGTGTCAAATCAAATTAGATAAAACTTGAAGTACATAGATTATTATGTTAAGAATTTCAGACAAAAGAGGTAGCAGAATCCTTGAGGTTTTCTCGCCCATGATTATAACGTTATAAACGGTTATATGAATACTGGCCTACGCTATATTTTATTCAGTACAGAATCGAAATTTTAATCCACTATGACAAGAAAAAACTTTCTCAATCGAACCAGGCTCTATGTTTTAATTAGCAGCAACATTGCAACGAAATCAGTTACAGAAACGGTAAGACTTGTCATAGATGGCGGAGCCGATGCTATTCAATTGCGTGAGAAAACAATATCTGACAATGAATTCACATCATTGGCCAGTGAAGTACGTAATATTACTACCAAAAGCGGGGCCTTGTTGATTATTAATGATCGCGTGCATGTTGCCAGAGAAATTAATGCGGATGGCGTCCATTTAGGCCAGCATGACATGAGTGCCTTAGAGGCAAGAAACATTATTGGAAATGAAAAGATCATCGGAATATCTACACATAGCATTATACAAGCAAGGCAGGCACAAAAAGATGGTGCTGATTATATTGCTATTGGCCCCATCTATCCTACCAGGACAAAAGACTATGAACCATCAATAGGAATTGAAGTTCTTCAAAAAATTTCTGAGGCAATAGATATTCCATTTATTGCCATAGGCGCCATAACCCTTGAGAATCTAGATGAGGTGCTAAATGCCGGAGCTTCAAGGGTCGCAGTATGTTCGGCAATTATTGGCTCAAAAGATATCTATTCTTCCACAAAACGGTACAAAGAAAAATTGAATGGAACGTAAGCACACGGATAACAACTTTACAACAAAAGGCTTAGGACAGTCTAAAGGTACTATATGCAAGAGAAGAAGAGTTTCTTAAAATCCGCTAAGACTGTTAGCCTCTGCACACTGTTGAGCCGGGTTTTGGGACTGGCGCGGGACATATTATGTGCAAGCGTCTTTGGCACCAGCCTGGCTTGGGATGCCCTTGTTGTGGCCTTCAAGATACCAAATCTCTTCCGGAGACTCTTTGGTGAGGGAGCATTGAGCGCTGCCTTTATTCCCGTATTTACAGAATATCTTGAGACAAAAAGTAAAAAAGATGCATGGGAACTTGTAAACGTAACGGGAACTCTGCTCTTTATAATCCTTGGGAGCCTGGTTGTACTGGCAGAGATTTCGTTCTCCGTTATACCTTCTGTCGTTTCTCTAAATCACAAATGGGAATTAGTATTAAACCTACTAATGATTACATTCCCATACGTGCTGTTTATATGCATGGTGGCACTTGCAATGGCAGTCTTGAATTCACTTAAGCATTTCCTTATACCAGCCCTCGCACCTGTCACCCTGAACATCTGCTGGATAATGGGGGTATTTTTACTTACACCCATATTTGGGAATACATTGGAGAATAAGATTTTTGGGCTTGCTGTAGCCATCCTCATTGGAGGCATGATCCAATTGGCAATGCAACTACCTGTATTGAAAAAAGAGGGTATAACCTTTATGCCTTCATTAAACTTTTCACATCCCGGCCTGAAGCGAATTCTTGCCCTGATGCTTCCTATAATTTTTGGTCTGGCCGCAGTCCAGATAAACGTACTTATGGATAGCTTTATCGCAATAGCCTTTGCTAAACATCCGGGTGGCGCTGAAAACTTCTCTATCGCGGGAATAGTAATACCATATCCTCTGGAAACGGGAGCAGCATCTGTATTGTATTATGGTGACAGGTTGATTCAGTTTCCCCTGGGTGTTTTCGGGATAGCAATAGCAACAGCCGTATTTCCATTTTTTTCAACGTATGCGGCTCGTAAAGACTGGACAAACTTCAGCAAGACACTAAATCAGGCAATAAGAGCCGTGTTATTTATCGGAATACCTGCATCCATAGGTTTAATATTATTACGCAAACCTCTTGTTGAATTGTTTTACGAGAGAAATGCATTTACGGCAGAATCAACTTACAGAACGACTGTCGTAATTTTCTACTACGCCATCGGAGTATGGGCCTACTGCGCCTCTCACGTAATCATAAGGGCCTTCTATTCCATACAGGACACAAAAACGCCTGTAAAAGTAGGCGCTGGCATGGTGGGCCTGAACCTGGTTCTTAATCTAACCCTGATCTGGTTTCTTCGTGAAGGAGGCCTCGCATTGGCAACGGCGATAAGCGCAACGATCCAGATAATAATCCTGTCTGCCCTTCTCCACAAAAAACTCAATATCACTGGATACAAACACATCTTTACATCAGCTATCAAGACATTGATTGCAACCTGCTTCATGTACGTCACTTGCTGGATAATGCTAAAGATAATGCCAAACAGTGATGGTAAGCTTATGATAAAATTCATCCGGCTCCTCATTCCCCTGATTACCGCTCTCACAACATTCTTTACCATATCATTTTTACTAAAATCAGAGGAACTAAGGTATTTATACACCTCCCTACGGAAGAAAAAACAATAAGGACCTCCCGCAGTATGTTACATTAAAAAATATTTGTACTCGTATTTAGAATATTTTTTATTCTTCTTTTTGTAAAGCCATTTGTTTATAATCCTCAAGACTATTTTTGTAATTTAGAAGTATTAACCTTCAAAATCTTAAAATGGCAAGAGGTCTCTCAAAATCTCCGACAAGTAATAAACTATCTGTAACATTTTTCCTCATACTCATGGGATTTGCATTCTACATCTCCTGTGTCGGTTTTCATGAAAGGACGGATTTTACCCCCGAAAACACGATACGCCACTATAGTGGTGATGAGGAAGAAGATAGTGATGATTCGAATTACGAATACGACGAGAGTCTTTTACAAGAGGGTTTTTACTTCGCTAAATCGTATAGAGAACTCCTGGATATCACTCATGTACACGCATTTACAATTCCCCTGATCATATTCGTCATGTCGCGCATACTTTCCATGACACAGATACGCGACTGGATCAAGATTACAATTTATGGAACTGCCTTCACCGGTATAATAATGAACCTGTCAGGCCCTTTACTGGTAAGATTCACATCAGGCGTGTTTTCCCTATCCATAATTGCATCATATTTCCTTCTCGGTATCTGCTTTGTTGCATTTATATCTATACCGATGTATGAAATGTGGTTTAAGCCGAAAGAAGCAAATATGTGATACATTAATAATTTTCTGTTGTTTTCCAAAGAGCAGCTAACCTGCTAACATAAAACACACGCTAATTATGGAAATGCTCGATCTTTCCGCCCTGCTCTTAAGCCTGGCGGCAATCTTCAGTTATATTAATTTCCGATTTATCAAATTACCGACTACCATTGGCATAATGCTGATTGCAATGCTTATCTCCGTTAGTCTGGTAGTACTAGGTCATTTTGGATTTGAAGGCATTCAAAACAAGGCAACAGCAGCGCTGGAAGGCATCGATTTCAATAAAGCCCTGATGCACGGTATGTTAAGCTTCCTCCTGTTTTCCGGAGCCTTGCACGTAAATCTTGAGGACCTGGCTAAACACAAATGGATCATCAGTATACTGGCGACATTCGGTGTGGTTTTGAGCACTTTTATTGTTGGTGGCTCTGCTTGGATTGTCTTCTGGGTTGTCGGAATCAAATTGCCATTTATTTACTGCTTACTTTTCGGAAGTCTTATTGCACCAACCGATCCAATAGCAGTCATCGGCATTCTCAAGAAAGCGGGAGTTCCTAAGAGCCTTGAGACCAAGATCACCGGTGAAAGCCTGTTTAATGACGGTGTAGCTGTTGTCGTGTTCCTGGTTATCATGGGAATTGTTGCAGGAGGTCATGACGTTACGGCCGGACACATAATACTTCTGTTTGTAGAAGAAGCTCTAGGCGGAATGTTCTTCGGATTCGTCATCGGCTGGCTGGCATACTTGATGCTGAAGAGCGTGGACAATTATCAGGTTGAAGTACTACTTACGTTAGCATTGGTCATGGGTGGTTATTCCCTCGCACACGCCATCCATGTTTCCGGTCCTATTGCCATGGTAGTCGCAGGAATATTTATCGGAAACAGAGGACGTCTTTTTGCCATGAGCGAAAAGACCAGGGAGCACCTGGATTCCTTCTGGGAATTAATGGACGAAATTCTAAATGCCGTCCTTTTCCTGTTAATTGGTCTGGAAGTATTAGTCCTTACGATAAAGGGAAGTTATTTAATCGCCGGCCTTACGATGATACCGGTTGTGCTGTTTGCACGTTTCATAAGCGTGGGCTTACCTGTCACATTCATGCGACGCATAAGGGATTTCAGCCCTAATGCCATAAAGATTATGACCTGGGGCGGATTACGAGGAGGCATATCTGTGGCCCTGGCCCTTTCCATTCCGAGTGGACCGGAAAGAGAAGTTTTATTAACCGTCACTTACATCATAGTAGTATTTTCCATACTGGTGCAGGGTTTGACCATCGAACGTCTGGTGACTTCAACGAAATTGAAATGAATAAGTTTATTGATCCAAAACTGTATGGTTTGCCTCCTTCTACAAAATTAACGCAGGCGAGTACCAATCAATTTGAAATAATCATCCAACGTAAAAGCCGGATTATTATGAAGGATGGTGAAGGGATACTGGCAAAGGCTAATAAAATTAAACATCATGTTCCTGGCGCAAAAGTAAGCCTGAAAACATCTGCCCCTGTCTGTAGTAAAACAAAAGTATTTCTGGAAGGATACGGTATTAGGGTGTCAGTTCACTGTTAAAGGATCAAAAACAACCCCACATTATGTAGTGTGGAGGAGCATAGAAACGAGGATAAAATGCAAAAAAGCAGGGGCAATCCCCCCCACTATCTCACATAAACGAATAACTCAAATTATCAAATCACCTACATTGCCGCCTTCTTCTTATGCCATAGACCATCATCCCAGCAAGGCTGATTCCAAGTAATCCAATAGTCGCAGGTTCCGGAACGGCGGCAACATCACCGGAACGAACTGCCAGCCCGTAGTAGTGCCAGCCCTTATTGCTCGTGACCTGGATGCCATTGTGGAAGGAGAAGTACCAGGCGTTGTCGGTAATAGCCGAATACTCCGTACCAGACCAGTAAGGACCAGAAACTAAATCCTGGAAATCTCCGGTATTATTCAGGCCATAATTCCCGCTGCCAACATATACTCCGGATGTATCGTATTCCCCTTGATTACCCAATTCATCGTAAAATAGATGACCCAGCTCACTAGTTGTGATATTATGGCCAACCGTTGTGGTACCATCTGTTCCATAAATACCTAGTCCATCCACCGTTGTCGGCAGTCTCCAGTCGTCATAAGTATCACCACCGAAATCAACCGATAATGTGCCAACCCAGGCTACCTGATTACCCCATGAGTCTTCTGTATTATCCCATGAGTCCCATGAGTCTTCTGTATTGGAATAATCATACCACGTCATCATCGTAGATCAGGCGATTGCCCAGTGTATCCGCACCTCTGTTTATCAGAAACACATGCGCCGGGGTTATCAGTACAAATACAACCAAGATTGCCAACAAACTGAATAATATCCTCTTCATCTTTACTTCTCCTTCCATGGATTATTAATCTAAGGCTCATCTACAAAAAGAAGTGATAAAATAAAGGCAACGAATCCCTATATAATTTTATACACTTCTCATTTCCACTCTGAAAAACAGGATGCAAAATCGCTTAACGTTACAAATAAACACGCACTCATATCAATCAAAAAATCTACCTTGTCTGTCTTAAAGATTTATAGTGCTTCTCTATCTCTCTATAAAGAAAGGATCTTTTACAAGTAATCTTTGCTACCAATTCAACTGCCGTTTCTAAATTTCGAGTTCTGCAAGAAATCTTATTAGCAGCTCCTTAGGCAAACCAACCACATTTGAGAAACTACCCTTAACACTTTCAACAAACGCCCCACCGCATTCCTGTATACCATATGCTCCCGCCTTGTCCAGAGGCTCGCCTGATTCTACATAATCATTTATCTCTTTTTCTGACAGATCTTTAAATTTAACTTCTGTTTTATCGTATCCAACTAATTCACTGTTCTTTTGCATATCGATAACTGCCAGTCCGGAAATAACACTATGATAATTACCACTAAGTTGCATGAGCATAACTTTCGCGTTGTCAGAAGTTAATGGCTTTCCAAAAATTTCTTTATTAAATGTAACTATGGTATCACAGCCGATTATGATTGAATCTTTATACTGTCCGCCTACTTCCCTTGCCTTACCAAGAGCATTTTGACAGACCAGCGCCTCCGGGTCTAAACCTCTAAGTTTTTCTTTATATTTGACAGGATGACTGACTATAAAATCCAATCCCATTTCTTTCAAAATCTCTTGTCTTCTTGGCGATGATGATGCAAGACAGATATCCCTCATGTTCAAAAATCCTTCATACACTTCGTTTACGGTATAAGTAAGAAATGTCGGGTAAGAAACCCGACAACAATTTTAGCTAACTTTAAAATCCACATGAATCAAATCAGAAAACTTTGTGATGAGTACATCAGACTTTAAGCAGCAGATACATTTCATACCATTCAAAACCACCGTGTTTCGACTTTGATTTTCCGCCGTATGAGAAACCATAGTTTTGATAATAAGGAATCAGTTCTGATTTGCATATTAACAAGATTTTTTCTTTTTTCAGGGCTTTTGATACTTCAATAAACCCTGCCATCAATTGTTTTGAAATTCCGTTCCCCTGGAATTCAGGCAAGACAGCTAATGAGAAGATAACCATGTTTCTGCCATCTTTGACATGGCCAACCATATCCTTCAGTTTTTCGTCAGTGATGTCTTCTTTGTCCGTAGACGCACTATTAATAAGTCCTATAATTCTCCCTCCAGATTCGGCAATGAGAAAGCCTTCCGGAAACAACTCTGTTCGTTTCAGGATTTTTTCTCTTGTTGCTCCGTCAGAAGTGTAACAGGCGGATTCAGTCCTGTAACAGCCATCTACATCATGTTTATTGACCTGCCTGATGTTTATATCAACCATATAGATTTTTCAGTAGGATTGTAAAAGCCGAGAAGGATACTAAGTTAAGCTGTCACAATCTTATAAAATATAATAATCTTATACACAAAAGCGGCCACTGGCAACGATGTTTTTTATAGTTGGCCAGGTCCATTTTTGTATCTTTACAACCTATTACGAAGACTGTATATTTACAAACTCTTTTACTCTGTAATTTTTAACATAAATTGAGGAAGCTGATGAATAAAAGTTTACTAACCAATCTAATTGCTGCTGCCGTATGCGGGGGAACTTATGCATGCCCTGAGTTTGCCGGCAAGCATACACTTTTTTTGTCCAGTTTGTTCGCTCTTTCAGGCGCATTAACTAACTGGCTGGCAATACATATGTTGTTTGAGAAGGTACCTGGCCTTTACGGTTCCGGTGTTATTACTTTGAGGTTTAAGGAGTTTAAAGCGGGTATTCGTTCGTTGATTATGGAAAACTTTTTTACGGAAGAAAACTTTGCCAAAGTTTCCAGCGAAGCGTTGCCTCATGACATAAAGCCAGATCTGGTTATGGATAAAATAGACCTAGACAAGATGTTTGACGGCTTTATATCGGTAGTCAAGGCTTCTCCCTTCGGAGGCATGTTAGATATGTTTGGTGGAGTAGAAGCTCTTGAACCTCTCAGGGATCCGTTTAAAAAGAAATTCGAAGGACAACTTTCAGAAATTTTGTGCAAGATTGATATATCATCAATCTTGCAGCAAGAAACTGATTTTGAAACATTCAAGTCCAAGATAGGTGACATGGTGGATGCCAGACTGAATGAACTGACGCCGAAGCATGTAAAGGAAATCATTGAAGATATGATTCGTCAGCACCTTGGCTGGCTGGTCGTATGGGGAGGTGTTTTTGGTGCTTTTATCGGTTTCCTCAGCACTCTGTTATTGTGATTTTATTTACAAGCCTTTCCTTTGAAAAGAGAGGAAATATCGATTAACTTTTTCCGATTCTTCCCTATAGCTCTATTTTCGTACCTAATAATACAAGGAACTTTGCAAGCCAGTCTGGGTGAGCTGGCCAGGCTGGGGCGGTAACCAGATTGCCATCTACGTAAGCCTTGTCTATAGGAGCGTCTATCCACTTTCCACCCGCGCCTTTTACTTCCGGTGATACCGCAGGATAGGCAGTACAGGATTTCCCCTCAATGACGTCTGCTGCTGCCAGCAGTTGTGCGCCATGGCAGATTGCAGCAATGGGCTTATTTGTTTCTGCAAAGTGTTTTACCAATTCCAGTACCCGGGCATTCAGACGTATATACTCAGGAGCACGTCCTCCCGGGATCACAAGGGCATCGTAATCGTTTACGCTTATATCGTCGAAGGATGCACTTAGCGTAAAGTTGTGTCCCGGTTTCTCGCTGTATGTCTGATCACCTTCAAAGTCGTGTATAGCAGTACGTACCTGTTCACCTGCTTTTTTATCGGGGCAGACAGCATGTACTATATGCCCCACCATCTGCAATGCCTGAAAGGGTACCATTACCTCGTAATCTTCTACAAAATCACCTACAATCATCAAAATATTTTTTGCTCCCATTTCGAAACCTTTCTTTTGCATTATTTGTAAATGCATAAACAACTGGAGTAGAGAAAGTAAAAACAACAAATATAAATATAAATATAAAGAATCGTATCCTGATCATGTAAAGATTTCAAGATCTTTTGGAATATGTAATAATGGGTTTAGTAATTTTGAGTGTAATAAGTAGAATACCACCTCAATAATAAGCAATTGAAACCGTGAGTTAGGCTATTTTAGAAGTTCAATGCTAAAGGATTATTTTCTACATTTAAGGCCACGCTCATGGCCAATAGTGGCGGGGCATATGACGACAGGCTATTTAATAGCACTACCACTATCCGAGTGGACAAAAAACATAACGTCGTTATTAATTGGAACAATTGCCTGGGCAATTATGCTGAACGGCGGCACACTCGCCTTTAATAGTGCCTTCGATAAAGATACCGGTGATATCGGCTACCTTGATTCACCTCCACCGGCTCCAAAAAGGCTCTGGTTATTTGGTTTACTTCTTATGATAGCTGGTGGAATCATTGCTTTTTTTGTTTCACCCAGCTTTACAATTGTATATTGGATCTGTTTTTTTATGAGCATAGCATATTCATGTCCGCCAGTTCGATTAAAAGCAAGAGCTGGAGCTGATATCGCTATTTGCGTTATGGGATATGGTGTATTCACTACATATGCGGGGTGGACATGTGGATCTAACTCAATAAATTCTTTTATTTCTTTTATCTGTTTAGGTTATTTGTTCTTATTTGGATGCCTCTACCCTTTAACACAAATATACCAATTTCATGAAGATAGGAAAAAGAGAGATACAACCTTTACGGTCACCCTCGGCGTCAAACGGTCAATCAAATTCTCGTTAGTTTGTCTAGTCTGCGCGTTTATCGTTTTTAGTGTTGTCTCTTTTAAAGTAAACACCGTATTTTATATTTTTATCATTCCCATAACCTTTTGGTTAATAATACTGATTCCATGGATGATAAAAGGAATTCATTATCCACAAAAAAAAGGGATGTATTGCGCTTTGTGGGCCTGGGCAGCTACAGATATCACCGTTGTACTGGTTTTTTCGGTATTATAGTGAAGTGGAGAAGGATATCATTTGCTTTTCAAACTTTGCGGTAAAAAATTTCTAACAAGGATTTAACGGATTTCTTAATTAAACCTGCCTGTATACCTAACGTATTACAGGCAGGAATGAGTGATGTGACATGGTATTTACTATTGGAAACATATAGTTACTGGCCTCTCTTGCCTATTAGGATTTTTGTATCATTTAGTACTATCCGGATTGTCATCATATATGTCTACAATCCCATCACCGTCCTTATCTCTCAAGAAATCGGTATCGTTGTCATTAGTTAAAAGTTCTTCTCCAAACGGATTAGATATCTCGGAATGGCTTCTAAAAAAACCCGGTGATTCCTGATAGCCGGTTTCAACATCTGTTACCGTGATCTCCCCATTAATGGTAAAGCTAAAGATATCTGAGCGGTTTCCGGGTTTGATTGTAGCGTCCGGTTTTTCAACGGTAAATTTAGTTTTACTGCCTGCACCATAGTATCCTCCAAACGTCCATACTACTTGTTGCTCTTTACCGCGTATAGTAACTTTTGAGTCCCAGAGATATGGCCCCGTAACATTGTTCCTGAACCGATGGTCGGCTGCTGTTGCATCCTTGGAAATATATTTCACCGTTACTGATGCAATGTGCTCCGTATGATACCTTGGATCAGGTTCGTTATTGTCGTCATTGATTATCTGGAAACAGTACCTGTTGAATCCTGGTACATACGTTGCGTTAACATCCGCTCTGACAGAATCAGCGATGGTAGCCTTTGTTCCCATAAGGAGTCCAACGCACATTATAGTGAAGAATAAAATTTTGTTAAATCCGGATTTGTTCATGAGAAATCCCCTTTCTATATTAGAACTATTATTAAAAAACATTTTGATAATTTCCTCTTTTGAGACTTTCATAAATCATATTTTGACATTGAAAATATCATGAATCGTATATAAAATCAAGGGTGCGAAATAAAAAGATTGCAAACTAAGCCTTGACATTCTGTCAAAAAAATTATATTATCACTGATCTAGTCAGGTTTCGTATTCGCCCACATATCAGGTAATCAACAAAGTGGTACCAATCAAGGTATCCAGAATAAATTAACTCTTAATCTGGAATAAAATAGTTTTTATAATTAATTAAATATTACAGGTTTATGGGAAAAAAAATAACATTAGCAATATCAATAGCACTTCTAACTTTTTTCTTAATCGTACCGTTCTTAAGTTACAATTCTTATAAACGGGCGGTAAAGGATGGGTTTTTTAATCACCTTGTTACAACCAGAGATCTTCTGAAACTTCAGATATGGAATTACTTTAACGAAAGATATGGTGATATAGATGTTCTTTCAAGGAATCCGGTAATAGCCAAAGGCTTTACCAGATTATCCGGTGCTTTTCATGCTTATGGACTCGAAAACCAACAATTCCAGAAGATAAAAAGTATTTATCAGCCATTGATGGAATATTATGTATCTGCTTATGGCTATGCAAACATATTTTTCGTTGATAAAGATGGAAGTGTAATATTTTCAGCATTGAGAGAGGATTTTAGCGGAACTGATCTGTTTGTCGGAGAATTTAAAGAACATAGAATTGCCAATATGTTTAAAATAGCGTTAGAAGATGTAGGTTTTGAGGACTATTACTGGAATGAAAAGATAAATGATTTCACTGCTTATTTTGGCGCTCCTGTCTTCGAAGCCGAAAGCTTGTTGGGTGTAATAGTTATCGAGATTCCTTTTTCTCACCTGGATACCATGCTGACACAAAGGGCTGGCCTGGGGCAAACAGGCGAGATGTACCTTGTTGGTGAAGATGGGTTTATGCGCTCGAATTCAAGGTTTTCTGTAACACCAACAATGCTTCAAAAAGAGGTGAATACTGAAGCAACAAGAGAGGCTTTTGAAGGGTATGTTGGTAAAAAGGTTATTCATGATTATCGGGGCATTCCTGTATTAAGTGCTTATACTCCGCTTAATCTTAATTTTATTAACTGGGCACTTCTTGTTGAGATTGATGAAGCAGAAGCGTTTGCCACAATTCATGACGTAGAAAGCAAGCTTACGATAATCGCATCCATAATGTGTGTAATTCTCGGAGGGTATATCTACTTTACATACCGGGCATATAAAAAAGAGGAAGACGAGAATATCTTAGAACCTGAAGAACAGGCAGTATCTTAAATAGAGCAGAACTCCAATAAACGTTTTGACAACCATACCCCTTTTACAAACACATACCACATAATTAAGCTATCGAGAGCTAGTTCTTCGCTGCACATATCTCTTTTTTTCATCACCAATCGAATAGTTCATTTCAGACCATTTTTTTTGAAACATTCGACATATTTTTTATCAGTTATCTGAATATGGTTAACTAACCACTGTTTCAGGTACTCAAGTATTTCACTTGCGATATGATAGTCCCCTTCAATCACTCTACTACAATATGTAATCGTCTTGCTAGAAAAATCATGGTGTTCTTCTTTGTGGTATTGAAATTCTGGATAATTGAATTCTACCATGTAAGACTCTTCGGTTGAAAAGTGATTGAGAGCATACACCGTCAATTCTTTTAATAATTTCGATATATCTTCGATATTGCTATTATGTTGCTTTGCCACAATAGCCGCATTCATTATGCGAATAAGCTCCTTATGCTCCTCATCAATTATCGATATCCCTATACTGTATTTCTCTTCCCATTCGATCATTTCAATATATTACCTTAAGAATGATATAAAATTTATATAAAAACGAATGATACTAGAACGTTTCAACTAAAATCACCGTTTCTTTCAAGTTTTCTGTGAACAGACCCCGGTTCATTTATAAAAGGATGGCTAAAGATACTTGTGATACTTTTCATCTGTTTTTTTAAGTCAGAAATTAAGAATACAGTCCAGCAAGCAAAATAGAATGGTTAGTACTCCTAACTGGCTTAGCTGATAATTTGATACAACCGGGAAATAGATACATTCGTGTTCACTTTTACACAAAGAACACAATCCGTTGGAAACCCCATTCATCTCTTATTAATAAGCAAATATAAGATTACCCTATTAAGAGCGCAATTATTATACCGTCACAAAGTCTATACTTAATGCCTTTTAAAAGATTTATGTATCAATAGCTATCAATGTATACCTTACGTGTGTTTCATTCTGAGACTGAATCAAACATACAGAACTGTATAATTATAAGAGTTAGCACAGATTCTTGTGAATTTTAAGGTGAATTTGCGCTTAGTATCTTTAATAAACTCTGAGTGGATCAATGGTAATGGATTTTAGATTTACTATCTATTATAATATCGTAAATTTACATAATCTTTCGAAAGGAAAATTGAAATGGCCACAATTCGTGAAATTAAATCGGTGAAGATGTTCATGGGGAAGCTTGCACACGGAGCAGATTTATTGGAAGAAATTACAAACATCTGTGTTGATAAGGATATTTGTCTGGGCCGTGTTGAAGCGCTGGGTGCTGTCAAAAAAGCCAGACTGGGTTATTACAACCAACAGGATCATGTGTATCGTTTCTATGACCTTAATCAAACGCTTGAGATTACTAATTTAACAGGAAATATTTCAATTAAGGACAGTGTGCCTGTTGTTCATGCCCATGTCACCCTTTCAGACAAAGATGGCCATGCTTTTGGAGGGCATCTTGCTCCGGGAACAATAGTTTTTGCCTGTGAGGTTGCAATTCATGTTTTAGACGGGCCAAAATTTGAGAGAGGGCTTGATCAGGAAACAGGTTTGCCTTTATGGAAAATGGATGAATAAGTTTTCGCTATTATATGCACCAGTAATTTCAGACTGATTATACCTGTGTATACTGTGAAATTTTATGCGAAGTTTTGAGACAATATTACCGAATTAAGGCACCTTTGAACCTAAGTGTTCAAATGCAGAAGAACAAAATCTCCACGATGCTTCTTTTACTTCTTACTACCTGCCAACTTCTTCCTTTGATAACTTGCGGTATCAAAAATGTTGTTTTGAGACTGTTGCCGGAAACACTTAGCTTCGCCTGCATGACAGTCGGCAAGCGACCGATTGAACATGAAGTTATTCACCTCATTCAGGATAGCGAAAAGCCGTTATTATAAATTGTGATATAGCCTGAAAAGAGGAATAGAAAGGATTAAGCAACATACATGTTTAGGTCCATGCAGGTACTATAACGTTTTTTTCTTATTGTTTTGCCTTGTAATCTTCTATGATTTTCTTCAGGTGCCGTGCATATTCCCAGGGCCCACCCTGCAGATATCCCGTTTTAGCGACAGGTTTTCCGTCTGGGCTGAGAATAATAATAGTCGGGTAGCCCTTGACATCGTACTCCTCTGCTAAATCCATATTTTGCTGTTTCAACTCTTTTGGCTGCACTTTTGCACTGGGAAAGTCTACCAAGACACATACGAGGTTCTCTTCTGCAAAATCCTTAAAGGCTTTCTGTGAAAAAACTTCTTTTTCCAATCTTATACACCATCCACACCAGTCAGACCCGCTGAAGTCAAGCAGCATGTATTTACCGGACTCTTTGGCAGCTGATGACGCTTTTTTCAAATCTGTCTCCCAGTTTGTAGCTTCTGTTTTTGAACAGTACAACATTGCTATTACTATAAAAACAATACTTGTGATAACATATTTTCTCATTATATTCTTTCCTCTCAGTACCTTTCTGATTTATAACTATTATTATAATTCCATGAAAAAAGCAGGTTCTCAATAGACAAACGGAAACCTACCCTTAATCCTCTCCCTGCGTAGAAAGGGATATGAGGCGTTGAAAAAATTTAAAAACACCCCTCCGCCTATTGCAGCCTCACAAAGATCCCACATAGATGATAATTCTAGTAACAAGCTATATTATACAGATGGATTATGTGAAATGGTATCGTTTTTACATTAACGGAATAAAATAAGATATGATTTTAACGCTATGTATAGAACAACAGGTTGAAATAAACTGGCGGAGAACAAAATCCTCTTTTGATATAATAATATTATTTGAATTCAGGAAAAGGGTTAATCTTTGCTGATTACTTTTAACGCTTTTCTATAAGCATCTTCAGTCCAGCACAATCTGAAATGAGAGCACTTTTGACACTCCTTGAGTAAACCTTTTCTTTCCATAAGTACTTTTCCGGAAAGAGATTTTTCTGCATCTTCCCGTTCCTTAAGTAGACACAATGGCTCATCCGTCAGACAACCATGTTGGTTGTAACAGTTAATGCAGATATTTTTACGTTTTTTTTTATCTGTCATATTTATTCATATTTGCCAATAATCACGAACGCAAAAAAGGCTTGTACTTAGATAATAAGTACAAGCCTTTTAATATTTGACCCCAAGGGGATTTGAACCCCTGTTGCCGGGATGAAAACCCGGTGTCCTAGGCCAGGCTAGACGATGGGGCCTGATTTCGGTATTACTATAAAAGTGAGGGCAGAAGGACTCGAACCTTCGACAATCGCCTTAAAAGGGCGGTGCTCTACCAACTGAGCTATGCCCCCCATATATTTATACTGTTAAAATTTCGCTGGTCTTCTGCTTTAAAAGCTCATTCATTTTAGTTTCGTTTTCGTGTACACACTTCTGTATCAGATCTTTTGCTTTTTTTGCTTCGTCCTCAGTTAGTATTGAATCCTTTTCCTCTTTATCAATGTGTTTATTTGCATCACGTCTTATATTCCTGATAGAAATCTTGCTAGCCTCTGTCATATCCTTTATTTGGGTAACAATTTTTTCCCTTCGATCTCCGCTTAAAGCCGGAATGGGAACTCGAATAATCTTTCCATCTGAATTTGGTGACAATCCCAGATCGGATTGTGATATAGCTTTATCAATGTCCTTTATAATGGAAGGATCATAAGGGCTGATAATCAGTAATTGTGGTTCCGGCGCTGTAATATTTGCAATTTGTTTAATTGGGGTAAGAGAACCGTAACAACTGACTCTCACATTTTCAATAAGACCTGGTGTTGCCCTACCAGTCCTTATACTCTTAAATTCTTCTTTCAAAAGTTCAAGAGATTTTTCCATCTTTCTCTTTGTTTCATTTTGTATTTCCATCGATGTCATTTATCGCATCCTACATATGTGCCGATTTTGCTACCAATTATAGCCTTATAAATATTGTTCTTTTTTCTGAGATTGAATACAACTATTGGAAGTTTATTTTCCATGCTTAGAGATATTGCTGTCGCATCCATTACATTTAGCTTATTATTTAACGCTTCCATATATTCTAGTCTATTATACTTTTTTGCTTTCGGGTTGACAATAGGGTCATCGGAATATACACCGTCAACCTTAGTCCCTTTAAGAAAGGCATCAGCACCAATTTCTATTGCTCTCAGTGCGGCTGCGGTATCAGTTGTGAAATAAGGACTACCTGTTCCTCCGGCAAGAACAACAATAAACCCTTTTTCAAGAAAGCTCCGGCATTTATGAATAGTATAAGGCTCTACAATGCCCTGTATTTCAATCGCGCTTAAGACTTTTGTCGGTATTTTAAGTTTTTCAAGTGAGTCCTGTAGAACAATTGCATTAATGCTTGTAGCAATCATTCCCAATTGATCTGCCCGTGTACGCTCAACACCTGACTGGCTTAATTTTGAACCTCTTATAATATTGCCGCCACCTACAACTACAGCGATCTCAACTCCGGCAGCTCTTGCACTGCTGATTTCTTTTGCGATTAGATCGCATTTTGGAATATCTATTACCGATGAGCTCTCTGAACAAAACCCTTCGCCACTAATTTTTAAAAGAACACGTTTGTGCTTTTTGATAGCAATGATTCTATTCTCCAATCGCAAATCTTGCAAAACGACTAATCTTAATGTTTTCGCCAAGCTTTGTAATTGCGTTTTTTAATAAATCTTCTATTGTCTTATCGTTGTCTTTTACAAAAGACTGATTAACTAGGCAAACTTCTTTATAAAAACTTTCCATCTTTCCGTCAATTATTTTATCCCTTACATTGTCAGGCTTATCTTTAAACTCTTCATTGTATGCCTTTCTTTCCCTATCAATCATTTCTTGAGGGACAGTTTCCCTGCTTACGGCCATCGGATCAGTCGCTGCTATATGCATACAAATGTCTTTTATCAGATCAGCAAAAACGTCATTCTTGGCAACAAAATCAGTCTCACAATTAATCTCGACCAAAACTCCTAATTTACCATTGGTGTGTATATACGAACCCACTCTACCCTCAGGAGTCCCACGTGATCCCTTTTTCATGGCTTTGGCTAGACCTTTTTTTCTTAGAATTTCACCTGCTTTTTCAAAGTCACCATTTGCTTCTTCGAGTGCGTTCTTACAGTCTAAAAAACCCGCACTCGTCCGATCTCTTAATTCTCTTACGCTTGATGCCTCAATAGCCATTGTACTGTAACTCCATCTATTTATCTTAAGTTTTATTGATAATAAAGACCATATTTGAGGGGAATTTCAACTGTTACAAGATGTTATTTTGGTAGATAAAACTTTTAAGTAGTTTCTTGTAATACCTTGCCGTCTTCTTCTGTTTTCGCTGAAGGTTGTCCCTCTAATATTGCATCTGCTGTTTTATTTAAGAATAGCCTTATTGATCTGATAGCATCATCGTTTCCCGGCACACATACATCTACGAGGTCAGGGTCACAGTCTGTATCCGTCAGACATATTGTTGGTATTCCCATCTTTCTAGCTTCTTTAATCGCTATGTGTTCTTTTTTAGGATCCACAATAACTAACACCGATGGCAGCTTATTCATATTTTTTATACCTTCCAGGTTTTTAGTGATCTTTTTCCTCTCACGAGTGAGTGAAGATATTATTTTTTTACTATAATTATGAATTGATCCGTTTTCTTCTAGCGCTTCAAGCTCTTCCAATCTTTTCAAACGTTTACGAATTGTCTCAAAGTTTGTTAACGTACCACCAAGCCATCTCTCGCAAACGTAATGCATATTAGAACGTTTAGCTTCGGCAACAATGGCATCTTTTGCCTGCCATTTTGTGCCTACAAAGAGCACCTCTTTCCTGTTATTAGACACTTTCGCAAGAAACTTATAAGCGGTAATCAATCCTCTAACGGTCTCTTTCAGGTTAATTATATGAATCAGATTACGCTTCCCAAAAATAAATGATTTCATCTTGGGGTTCCAACGGCTGGTCCTATGTCCAAAATGAAAACCTGCATCTACTAATTCTTGAAGATTAACTATTGGCAAATTCAACTCCTTATATAAAATCTCTGTCCTGTGACTCGAAAGCGTTTTATTATATCAAATAAAAGTATATGCACAAGTACAATTATAATAAAAAACTACTATAGATGGCTTGTCAGTAATGAACCAATATTGTTTCACTTATTATAGTGTCTAATTTGCTATTCTTTTCAGTAGAAAACCAAAAAACCTTCATACTGTCTCTTCCGACGTATTAATATTTGCTAATTTTAAATTTTTGTTAATTTCTTCCCTTATTACATCTGCTATTTTTATGGCCTGTATTCCCTCTTCACCTGAAACAACTGGCTCTTTACCGTTTTTCACACAGTCTATAAATGATTCCAATTCCTTTTTCAGTGGTTCCTGATTGTTCATTTTTATTCGTTCAATTTTCAACATGTCTCCAAATGAAAAGTTTTTGAGATCAGTAATGTTTGAAACGCCTTTATTTTCAACATCAATAGATTTCAGTGTTAGCTTTGGAGATTTCTTGTAAATAAGAGCTTCTTGTTTTTGATAATCAAGCGATATATATGAATTTTCAGAGAAAAGACGAATCCTTCTCATCGGTTCGAAAGAAACCCTGCTTGCCGTAATGTTTGCGACACAACCATTCTCAAACTGGATACGAGCATTTGCAATATCCTCTTTATCAGCTATAACATTTACACCAACCGCGTCTATCTTTTTTACTTTAGACTTTGAAAGATATAAAATAATGTCTATATCGTGAATCATCAAGTCTAAAACGACACCTATGTCGGCTGAACGGAATGTAAATGGGCTTAACCTATGACATTCTATAAATTTCAAGGAAACATCAAGTTTTTTGATTGTCTCTAGCGCAGGATTAAATCTTTCTATGTAACCTGGCTGTAATATGACTGAGCTTTGTCGGCTCAGTTTTATTAAGTCTTCAGCCTCAGAGACAGTACCTGTCATGGGCTTTTCTACTAATACATGGATGCCGTTATTAAGTAGTTCTTTGGTAATTTCATAATGAGACTTGGTCGGTACGACGACGCTCGCTACATCAACCTTATTTAAGATCTCTTTAATTGAACTATAGTATCTAGTTTTACAACGCCCTGCCACTGCTTCACCAGCATCTTTATCAGTATCTACAACCCCGACGAGGCTAACGTCCGACATCTCGGAGTAGATACGCGCATGTTCCTTGCCGAGATGACCTGTGCCCACTACTGCAACCTTCAATTTTTCCAAAGCTTTTTATCTCTTATGATATGTTTGTTAAAGTTGACCGTAAAGACTCCCTGTATCTACCGAATTTACCTTTATCAACGTTTCTAAAAAATTCTATGAGGACTTTTATTTCAGATAACATATCTTTCTGATTCTCCAACTCAGAAAGTATCTGGTTTCTGTTCAATGTTTCTGATCGAAATAGCTGTTTAAATGCCTCCCTTATGGCATTAATTCCGTCTTCTGAGAATCCAGCTCTTTCCAATCCTATTACATTTACTTTTCTGACCTTGGCAGGATTACCTTCTACTATCATGTATGGTGGCACATCCTGAACAATTCTTGATAGCCCGCCTACATAGGAGTGCTGGCCAATAGTTACAAATGGCTGTATGCCGGCCAGCCCCATCAACTTTGCATGTTTTTCTATCTTTATATGCCCTCCTAAAAGAACACCGTTAGCGATAAGGACACTGTCTTCAATAATGCAATCATGTGCTATATGTGAACATGACATAAATAAGTTGTTATTACCTATTAACGTCTCTCCGCCTCCTACTTCTGTTCCCGTGTTGATTGTTACGCTTTCTCTGATAGTGTTGTCACTTCCAATTATAAGTTTTGATTGTTCACCGTAATATTTTAAATCTTGAGGCTCCGCTCCTATTACTGAATTGGGAAATATTACGTTGTTTTTGGCTATGGTTGTATTACCGGTGATTGTAACATTATTATGAATGACGTTTCCTTCATCAATCCTCACGTTTTTATCTATTACCGTAAAAGGACCGATTTCAACGTTTTTGGCTATAATGGCTTCTGGATGAATGATCGCGTTTGAATGTATTTTCATTTATATAGTACGTTTTTATTATGATAGGACTAATGCACTAATGCCAAAATAGTTTAGTTTGAATTATGAATTTTTGTGAGTTCTTGAACTCTTATTAATTTGTTTAATAACAAATCCAAATAGCATATTTCCGCTTATTTATGAGCGTATTTTTTAGCGCTTTCATAAATTTTCTCAGCCATACAAGTATTTAAATAATGCCCGGATTTAGTTGCAACTATACGAGCATGCAATGTAAGATTCGTTAAATAAAGGTCACCTATAATGTCCAATATCTTATGCCTTACGCATTCATTTGGAAATCTTAACTCAGCAGGGGACATAGATAGGGGTTTTGTTATCGAACCATCCTCTTGCAGTATAAGACTATTGTCATCAGTAACTCCTTTTCCCAATCCTAGTTTTTTATATTCTTCAATAACTGTGCATAGACCGAAAGTTCTCGCAGGTGCGATTTGAGTACTGAAATTATCTTCCGTCATTTCGATTTCAAAGCATTGTCTGTTTAAGAATGATCCATTAAAATCAAGAATGTAAGAAAGAGACAGTCCTTTATCATATGGTAATGCGATCATACTTGCATCACCGTTACTCACTCTTAATTCCTCTTGCAAATAGTATGTATTTTTTGGTTCTGCAAGAGTTTTTATCCCTGTTCCTTTAAGCAGTTGGAGAAATAAAAGCGAGCTACCATCTCCTGCCGGTACCTCATTGCTATTGACTTCTATCTCAATATTGTCAATACCAAGTCCGGAAAAAGCAGCCATCACATGTTCAACACTTTTTACACCTACTCCATCTTTTTCTAATGTTACCAGCCGCTTTGTATCATAGAGCATTTCAATGTTTGCCGGTACTTTTGGATGACCCTCAACATCAGTGCGTACAAAAACAATACCTGTGTTTGCCAGAGCCGGTTTAAAGCGAAGTTTAACTTCTACTCCTGTAAATAAACCTATTCCAGAATACTCGACTACCCTTGAAATTGTTCTTTGAAGATTGTCCAAACTTTATTCCCTCGCCTTTTCTTTGGCATAGGAAGCATTTAAATTATCTATTACGTCTGATGTAATGTTAACGGACTCTGAATGATATAACACTGTTCTTATTCCTATTTTAAATTGAAGATCAGAGATTTGTCCACTTTTCAACTCAGGCTCTTCTTTTTTAATAATGAGATCAAAGTTATCTTGCTTTCCAATTTCTTCAATTTTCAGTACTACTTCTTGATATATGCTTTCGAAGAAATCTTTATATTTTTTAAGCAGTTGTCTCTCTGCGAATTTTGCATAACCTTCAAGCTCCACATTTTTTCTTTCCAACAAGTTTTCATTCTTTCCCCTACTTTCGCTGCCCAAATCAAGCAACTGAGTCTCTTCATCTAGATCTATAAGCTCTTTCCTTTTTTTATTTATTTCATCTTGAAATTCCTTTTCCTGCTCTTTGAGCTTCTGATCCAGATCAAGTCTCTTTTTGTACTTTTCGAATACACCGCCTATGTCTACTACGCCAATCTTAAAATCTTCTGCTTCGGCAGTTGCGATCTTTACATTTGTATAAATGAAACTTGCCAGTAAAGCAAGTACCAAGCACATAATTGGCGTTTTAACAGATGATAATTTCATAATATTAAATTCCTTTCCTAATTTATTAGAAGAAAAACAATAAAGGGTTTTCTAACGTCCTCCTCCAAAGTTAAATGTTATCGCTTGCTCATCATCAGAGTCTTTTCTTATGACTGGAAAACCAAAGTCAATGGCGACAACAGAGTTTCCCATAAAAGGCACTTTTGCTCTAAAACCGAAGCCTATTGTAGCGCGAAAGTTGCTAAGGTTTACGTCGTTTAGATCGGTATCCGCTTTTCCTGCATCAACAAAAAAAGCACCTCTGAGCATGTCACCGTAAACAGGCATAGTATATTCAGCTGATGCAAGGAGCATTGACTTACCGCCAACGTGTTCATTTGATGGCACATCATATGGCCCCACACCCCTGAAGGCAAAGCCTCGTATAGAATTAGCACCTCCGGCAAAAAAACGTTCGAAGATCGGCACACCTTCATCTGAAGTAGATTCAATAATGCCGAGTGTTCCTCCATACGAGAGAACATGCTTACCCCTCCAGTCAGGAAAGTTGAAGACGGTTTTGTACTTTTTTCCCTTTATTAGGAATTTTATTATATCAACATCGAGGCCTGAGAATTCCAGAGATGACGACACTTGGTAACCTCTTGAAGGGAGCATTCTGCTATCCCGCCTATCCAACATCGCCGTCAGTTCCAAGCTTAATTTGGCACTGCTTCCTTGTATGTCTTGTACAACAAGAGGTGCGTTACTGTCAACGTTTTGTATTCCAATTATCTCAAAGTTTGGAGTAATTCCTAGCCTCACTCCCTTGAGCACAGTCTTGCCAATACTCATTTTTGCGCCTTTTCTCTCTTCATCATAATCCTCTCTTCCGCGCCGGAATATATTAGCACTAAGTCCGAGACTGTACCCTGAATCAAAAATAGCAGGATTATTAAACGAAAACATACCTTCTGTTCTTTGAATTCCCGGACTAAATCTCAAAGTTATTGTGTGACCTCCGCCTCGAAATGCATTACCTGACATAAAGTCTTTCCAGTCTTTAGGCAAATCAAATATATCAAAATTTTTATCAGTATATGAGACATCACCGAAAAGTCCGGCATTGGCGCCAAATCCTCCACCAAACCTTAACATTCCAGTTCTGCCCTCTTTTACATTAACAATTGCATCTTTCGTATTATACTTTGTGCCAGGAAGGTAAGTAATTTCTGAAGCAGCACCGCTTTGGCTGTCAAAGTATCCTGTACCTGTCAATATCTGTTCACTTCTCTTAACTTTTACCGTGTCAAGCCTTTCTCCGGGAAAAAAGGTTAAATTCCTACGGATGACATTGTCCTTCGTCTTGTCATTACCAGATATTATAATTTTTTCTATGAAAAACCTTTCGTTTTCAAGAATATCGAATGTTATATCAATTTTTGGTTCAACTTGTTTATAGGCGTAGCCAGCTTGCACGTTTGCATTAAGATGGCCTTGCCTGCCATAGGCCATTCGTACGCTCTGCGAATCTTTTTGGAGTAGCTCTGGCATGAATGCGCTCCCTTTCCTTAGTTCGAGCATGCCAATTATCTCATTGTCAGTGTAAAGCTTATTCCCTTTTATATTTACATTGTCAACGTAATACCTTTCTCCTTCATCTATCGACACATGAATGAACATCTTTGTCCTATCTGAGCTATATTGTTCTTTCCATTTTACATCAGCATCTAACCATCCACCGCTCCCATAAAACGCTTTTATTCTATCAATGTCTTCTTCAAATTTACTCTTATCAAATTTACCCGCAAAGAAAAAGCCAGGAAACTTCCTCTTTTTCGTGGAAATGAGTTTAGCAAGTCTTTTAGAAGAGAATGTTTTGTTTCCTTCAAAGACTATCTCTTTAATGAAGATCTTTGAACCTTCTCGAATTTTGAATGTTATACTTACATAGCCATTTGTTACCTTCTCTTCACTTTTAACATCATTGAGTGAAAATCCTTTACCTTGGTAAATCTCACGAATTTTGTCTTCGTCCAGTTTTAGTAAGTAACGTTTTAAATAATCTCCTTCTCTTATCTGTATAGCGTCGCTGAGCTTTTTTGTCTTAACCTCATCGTTGCCTACAAAAACAATACTTTTTATGACAGGACGTTCCAGTACAAGGAAAATCACCTTGACTCCATCTTCGTATGGCTCTACTTCTACTTCTATGTTATCAAAGAATCCCAACAGCCAGATAGCATCAACATCCTGACTAATTGCTTTTGGGTCATAAATGTCTCCCTGGTTTGTTTTTATTGCAGCTTTTATTGTTGAACTGCTAACCCTGTCATTACCTTTAAATTCTATTTTCTTGACAACAGCCGAAGCAGCTTCGTTTCCCTGGGCATTAAGTAGTTTAAAACTATCTAATGATAGAAAAACGGCAAAAACAATAGCAACTATTTTAATCTGTTTATATGACATAGATCTATAATGTATCAAACGAATCTAATGATGCATCATTTATGTAGTTTTCAAATCTTAAAAATTGATTACGAAAAGTAAGTTTTATTTTACCAGTGGGGCCGTTTCTTTGTTTCGCAACGTCAACATCAACTTCACCTGGATTCTTAGTCGGATCGTAATAATCTGCTCTGTGCAGTAACATAATTACATCAGCATCCTGTTCAATCGATCCGGATTCACGCAAGTCAGACATTCTTGGAGTATGCCCTTCTCGTGTTTCTACTGAACGATTCAATTGAGAAACAGCAATCACCGGTACATTTAATTCCCTGGCCAATGCTTTCAGCCCTCTCGAAATACCGGATATTTCCTGTTGTCTATTTTCTGCACTTCTACCTTCCATTAGTTGTAGATAGTCAATAATAACTAACTGAATATCGTATTGCAACTTAAAGCGCCTGGCTTTAGCTCGTATTTCAAGGAGACCAAGTCCTGGAGTGTCATCAATAAATATTGCCGATTCTGATAAATCGCCCATTGCTATAGGGAGCCTTGACCAGTCGTCGTCACTAAGTTTACCTGTACGCATTAAATGCGCATCAATCTTAGCGGCCGAGCACAACATGTTTTGTGATATCTGCTGTGCTGACATCTCCATCGAAAAAATCAACATTGGCATTTTGTCTTTTGGATTTGCCAGATTTGCGCCAACATGTTCCGAAATATTTAATACAAAACTTGTTTTACCCATACTGGGCCTTGCCGCAATAATTATCAACTCTCCTCTTTGCAATCCGCATAGTTTTTCATCTAGATCGGCAAAGCCAGTTGGTACGCCGGTTAATTTGCTTTCGCCTTCATGTAAACTTTCTATGTAGTCCCAAGTACCCTGGAGTATGTCATGCATACTCGTAGTTGGTTTCGCAAATTTACGCTGTGTGATATCAAATATTTCTTTTTCAGCTATATCTAATAGTTCATCGGATTCTAAAGAGTCGCTATATGCCTCATGTTGTATTTTTGCCGTGGCGGCAATTAAATCTCTTTTTACTGTCTTTTCTCGTACAATTTTTGCGTAATATTCTAAATTGGAGGCGATTGGAACTGATTCTTCCAACTCCATTAAGTAGCCAACACCGCCTACCTTTTCTAATAAAGAGAGCCTGTTTAGCTCATCCTTCAAAATGACGAGATCAACCGCATTGTTCTTGTCGTAGATATTGACAATTGTTTCGAAAATATGTTGATGTGCAGTCTTGTAGAAGTCGTTTTTGCTTAAACTCTCTGTAACAAGGCTGATTGCTTCATTATCTATTAACAAAGAGCCCAAAACACATATTTCTGCTTCTATGTTAAATGGTTGTGTTTTTTCTTGTATTAGCCCCGTTGTCATTGTATAAGCCTTTGCCTGATAACTCGCAGTTTTTAAGAAGGGTAACTAAAACAGGATTTTCTTGCAGTTAATCTTTACCTGTTTCTGAGTTATTTACAGAAGGAGCTTCAGATGTTTCTTGCTGGGGGCTTACTGGCGTTTCAGATTCGCTTACAATCTGTACCCTGCATTGCGCTTTAACATCAGGATGCAACATTACACTTACATTATACAGATCACATTTCTTGATCGGTGTTTCAAGAATTACCATCTTTTCATCTATTTTAAAACCTTTATCAGACAATGTTTTTGCAATATCGTTGGCAGTTACAGAACCAAAAAGTTTTCCTTCTTTATTTGTTTTAACAGTGATGGTATAAGATAAATTCGAAATTTCATCTGCTAATACTTGAAGTGTCTTGATTTCTTCCTTTCGTTTTTCATCATTTTTTAATATTTGCAGGTTAATTTGCTCAATATTTCCTTTGGTTACGACGGTAGCAAGCTTTTTAGGCAATAGATAATTTCTAGCATAGCCATTTGCAACATCAACTACATCTCCGATGTTACCTAATGATTTAATTTCTTTTTTTAGTAATATTTTCATGAATTAATAATCCTATCGCTAACCAAAATATGGACAAGCAACTTTATGTATGATAAGAAAATAGAATACGAACGAGTTTTTCAGGTAAAATTTTGTAGATCAGGTTAAAAGTGCCATGTGCCTGGCTCTTTTTAAAGCAATTTTTACTGAGCGCTGATGCTTCGTACAATTGCCTGAGCGTTTTTTCGCAAGCAATTTTCCCTGACTACCAACGAGCTTTTGTAAAAAATGCATATCTTTGTAGTCGACAGACTCTACTTTAGACCTGCAAAAACGGCATTTCGTAGCAAATTCTTGATATTTTTTTTTCTTGTGTGGTGACTCTACAGGTTTTTTCTTTTTAAATTTTCGTTTCATTAATACCGTTCTTTTAAAAATTGTTAAAATTGATATTTACTTAAAATGGTATTTCTTCCTCATTAACATCAGTAGGCCCTATGCCTTCCGGGAAGCTCGACCCTTCATCTTTTTTTGTTTTACCACCTAGAAATTGAAAATCTTCAGCCACAACACGCAGGGCATTACGCTTTTGACCATCCTTTGTTTCCCATTGTTGAAACTGCAATCTACCTTCTATAAAAATAGGGTTGCCCTTACTAAAGTATTCATTAATAACTTCCGCACGCCTGCCAAACATATTTATATCAACGTAACATACTTCTTCTTTTTTTTCTCCATCTGGCCCCGACCATGTCCTGTTGATAGCTATTCCAAAACTGGCAATTGCGGTACCGCTTGGTGTATATCTCAATTCAGGATCTCTCGTAAGATTTCCCATTAGAAAAACCTTATTAAGTTTAGCCATGTTTTATCTCTTTCTAGCGCTGTTATTTAAGTTAGTTAATATCCTTAACTTCTGCAAACGGCAACACGATTGCAACCTATTCTGTTACGACTGGCGCAGGATTCTTTTCCTCGCTTCCGGCATCAGTACTATCCTTAGCTTCAATTTCTTCTACCGGGCTTCCAGCTTCTTCTACCGGCTCTTCAGTTTTCTCTGCCGGTTCTTCAGCTTTCTCTTCAGGCTCTGATTCCCTTATCTTATCCACCCGAACTACCAAAGTCCTTAAAACATTGTCTGAAAGTTCAAAATCCCTTTTAATTAGCGAGATTGAATCTGTTGGCGCATTAAAATATACAAGTAAATAAGTTCCCCGTTTGTGCCCCTTCAGTTTATATGCAAATTTTCTTTCTTCCCACTTTTCACTTTTTAGGATTTCGGCACCTCTGTTTTTCAAAAGGTCTTCAACATGCTTTACGGCCGTTTCCCAATCAGCGCCAGCTACAGCATCGCTAATTATGAACATTCCTTCGTATAATCTCAAACTATTTTCCCTCCTAGTTAAACAAACCCATACAGACATTTATATCTGTTGTAATCCAACAATTTATTACCTTACACGTATTATCAAGAGTGTCTTGAATTACATCATTTTCTTCTTCTGAGAAACGTGATAAAACAAAGTCCTTTGTATTTTCAGGAAGACTGCTTCCAACACCGATCCTTAACCTGGGGAAACATGTGGTTTTTAGGTGACCCGAGATTGACTTCAACCCATTATGCCCACCACTGCTTCCTTCTTTCCTTAACCTGATTTTTCCCAGAGGAAGGTTAATATCATCCAGAACTACAAGTACTTCGCACAGACCGCAATTATACTTTTCTATTATTCTTTTTGCGGGACCGCCGCTTAAATTCATAAATAGCTGAGGTTTTACAAAAAGAATTTCTTCACCCTCAATAACACATTTACTAATAACAGAATCGCGGTGTTTTTTTGTAAACTCTGCTTTGCAACTCTTGATAAATTTATCTATAACCGTAAACCCTATGTTGTGCCTGGTTTTCGTATATTTGTTGCCCGGATTTCCAAGTCCAATAACAATTTTCATCAACCCTTGTTTTTGGACTCTTCGTCTTTGTCCGGCTTGCGAGCAGTAATTATTTCCGGCCCGGCAGCCAACTCTTCTTCTGACAGTTCCTTTTCTTCAGCAGCTAGATGGACAGACACAACAATAGCATCAGGGCTCCCCAGTGCTTTAACGCTATCTGGAAGTGCTAAATCAGCAATATGAATAGTGTCTCCAATTGCTAATTCTGAAATATCGATACGGATATTATCCGGAACCTCGGCAGGAAGACACTCTACCTCAATTTCTTTAAGTGCATGGTCTAATACTCCCCCCTCCCTAACCCCTTGTGAAGTACCGTAAAGCACAACAGATAATTTAGTTGAGATTTTTTCTGTCAAGTCTGTTCTGATAAAGTCAGCGTGTAATATTTCTTTTCCGAAAGTGTCGAACTGCACTTCTTTTATAATCGCAGTTTCCTCAGCACCATCCATCTTCAAATTAACCATTTTGGTCCTGGCATTGATTACCTTCCAAAACTCCTTCCTGTCAAGAAAAAGCATGAGATTATCCTGTTTGTGTCCATACAAAATAGCAGGGATCAAACCAGCTCTTCTGCTTTTTTTCGATTTAATAGAGCCAGCGTCTATTCTTACTTTCGCCTGTAGTGGTTGTGTTTCCATTTAGTTTATTCCAGATATATTTATAAAGTATTTAAAAACAATTAGTAACAAAAACAATCAGTTCAATTTTCTGTGAACATTGAACTGATTGACATATTAGTGTGGATCCTTTTTATCGCCTCACCCAAAAGCCTTGACACCGATAACACTTTAATCTTTGCACCCAAGCTTTTCGCATGATCGCTCAGAGGAATAGTATCTGTTACTGCTATTTCCTTGATAGGTGCTTCTGACAGTTTTTCAACAGCAGCACCGCATAAGACAGGGTGAGTTGCCCCTACGTAAATATCCTTAGCCCCTTTTTCCTTCAACACCCTTGCTGCCTGACATATAGAGCCACCAGTAGCAATTAAATCGTCTATTATTATCGCGTTTCTACCTTCTACATCACCAATAACAAAGCCAACTTCAATTTCTTCTGGCCCCATCCTCCTCTTGTCTACTACGGCCAACCTCATGTTCAGATGGTTTGAATATTGCCTTGCTATCTTTATGCCTCCCACATCTGGCGAAACGACGACAAAATCAGATAGATCTTTTTCTCTGTAGTACTCTGATAGAACAGGAAACGCAAGAAGATGATCTACCGGTATATCAAAAAACCCCTGTATCTGAGCTGCATGCAAATCCATAGTGAGCACCCTGTCCGCCCCAGCTTTAGTTATAAGATTTGCAACCAGTTTTGCCGTAATTGGCACCCGGCCCTCATCTTTCCTATCTTTCCTTGCATACCCATAATAAGGCAAAACAGCTGTTATCCTAGCGGAAGATGCTCTCTTGAAGCAATCTATCAAGATCAATAACTCAGCAAGGCTATCATTTACCGGTGAGCATGTGGGTTGTATTATGAATATGTCAGATCCACGAACATCCTCATCAACCTTGACGTCTATTTCACCATCCGGAAATCTCCCTACCGTGGCTTTACCTAAAGGTATTGACAGATAATCACATACCTTTTCGACAAGCGCAACATTAGAGTTTCCCGTAAATATTTTTATATTATTTAACGTATCTATACGATTTTTTTCGTCCATCTTAATTGAATCTCGGAATATACCCTATTTTACATCAAGTTGCCAGCATATTTTGTGCTAAGAAGCTTATAGACGACTAACAAAGCTTTATTTTGCACAATTGTTACGGCCATGAATGTGTTTAAATTAATAGCATCAGAAACAATCTTTACCCTAGTTTCTATGTTAAGACGCAGAACAACAGGACAGATCGGCAATCATCCACCCCTATATCAAATGAAGATATTTGTTAATATATTTGCTTCCACATGCTTGCCTTCAAACTGTTAGCAGTACAGGCCCACAGAGATCCTAGGCATTATTAACTATAGAAATTCATCTTCCCAACTGGTGTAACTATTTATTTTTAATACAGTTAACAATCGTCCACTCCTAGAACGATAAAGAGGAAGAATGCTATCAAAAAAAGATATTCAATGCAAGTAAAAACTAATTATGCGACAAATCAGATGAAAATGTTAAAATACTTTGAAACGCCTAATCCCGTTAGTATAATAAGCTGTCATAATTTTTGTCTCGTTTTCAACTTGAAAGAAGGTTTAAAATGTTTGATTTCGGTTATATTTTGATGATTGGCACTGTGCTTGGGAAATTATTCGTTGCTGCAATCCTGGGTGGTATTATCGGATGGGAGAGGCATAAACGGGGACGTCCCGCGGGCCTGAGGACGCATCTCCTTGTATGTATTGGCGTAACCCTGATGATGCTGGTTTCAGAACATATTTTTCTCAAATACCAAGGTTACGGTCATAATTCTGTCCTTCGGATTGACCCTGCAAGGATTGCTGCTCAGGTTGTAACAGGCATTGGATTCCTGGGTGCAGGCACGATTATGAGATCTCGGACCAGTATCAGAGGGTTGACAACAGCAGCATCTTTATGGGTAGTTGCCGGCATAGGCCTTGCGGTTGGTAGCGGATTCATATTACCTGCTATTTTTACAACCGTTATTGCAATGGCTATCCTGACGCTAAACTCTTTAGTTGAAAAAAAAATGAAAAGGAATAAATACCGAACGATAAAAATGCTAATTACCGGTCAGGGACATCTTTTGGACGAAATAACACAGATTCTAGAGAAAAATTCTGTAAAATTAAAAAATTATAAGTTTAAAAGAAATATCCAGAAGAACGAAATAGAATACGATTTAGATGTCCAGTACAACGACGAGAAAACGTTATTATTTAGCACGAACGATATTACAAAGACATTCAAAGACATAAAGAGTTTTAGTCTGGAATAATTACTAATTACTAAGACAGGAGGAACCATGCTATCATGAAAAAAATACTTTCACTTCTTATTTTCTGTCTATTACCTTCACTCTTTTTTCTGGGTGCGTCAGAGCCACAGCCGGTCCTTGAAAAACTAGGTTCCCTTGAGAAAGCTATCTCTAATTTGTCATTTAGAATCCTTGCCTTAGAAAAGAGAATTATTTCACTTGAAGAAAAGATTTTTCTGGCAGCAACCAGACAAGAAAAACTGCCGGGGAACATTCCTCCTGAAAATCCTGAACAGTCTGGTGATGATTTCTCCATTGAAGACGTTACTTTCGAGACCCAATACAATGGTACAATTTTTAAAGGTAAAATTACAAATAATACTAATAATGATTTCCAATATTCACTTTTCAAAATTACCGTTTACAAAAAAAATGGCTCTATCGCGGATAGCAACGACTTCTATATTTTGAACCTGGACAGACATTCAACCAGGAAATTTGAAGCAAAGATACATGACGTAAAGAAGGAAGAGTTCGAGAAATATTTAATTGAATTTACTAAAGGCTCTTAATCAAGGCAAGAGCCCTGGTAAATAATGTCTATCTTATCAGTGGCGCAAAGATTCCGAGAAACATTCATGACGCCGTGCATAAAGGATATCAGATAGGTATGAATATTTAGCAAGGTCTTCATATCCTGTAGAAGACAAGCATAATGACAAATAGAAACCCCCTATCCCTCCTTGCTTAAGGAAATTTTTATTTAGGCCAGAAAACCTGTTATGTTGTCCAGTTGTACATTGCTTACGGCGATTTCCGGAGCTATCATTACTTCCCTTGATCCCCAGACCAAAGTTGATCTCTTTTTCTTTGTAATTCCGATTATGTTATTCAGGATGTGATTTATATTTGTGTTTATCCTGATTGTGTTAGGTTTTAAAGGGCTGGCAATTTTTCCGTCCTTTATTAAGAAAGAGTCGGCGATTATAGTACTCGTAAAATCACCCATAGCCAATCCGTTTATGGCATAGGTGTACCATACCCTGCCTATATAGACTCCGTTGTTTACCTGTTTGAGTAGGCTATCCCGGGTGGTTTCCCTGTTTCCTTCTATTATCACGTTTGTCGGAGATATACCTGGCTTATTCTTGTAATCCCTGCCGCCTGCTGAATATCTGAAGCCGTTTCGTGATATTGGATTATACAGATTGTTTTTGAATTTTTTCGAGAAGTAATTGTCTGACAGAAAGCCAACAAGTCTACCATTCATGACCAGGTCAGTTCTTCCGGTTGGTACGCCCTCACACGTAATCTTCTTACTTCCTGTCTCACCTTTTATAGATCCATCATCATAAATATTTAAGTTCCGTGATGCTATTTCCTGCCCGAGCTTTCCAAGGAATGGCGTGTTGGATGAATTGACTGATGATAGATCTAATGATGGAACCAGAACGTTTGAAGCAATATCAGTAAGAGGCTGGTTTCCAAAAATGACATTGTGTTTGCCAGACTTAATTCTCCTTCCACCAATTGTCCTCATTGCGCTCTCCGCAGCTTCTCTCCCGGCTTCTCCCGGTTTAAATGTTGCAAAGTGTGTATCCATACTCCATCCCGTACCTTTAACATTTTTATTCTCTATCATTGCCGTTATATTCGCGGTAAGGCTGGTTGTTTCGTCAAAGTCGTCTATTCCTTTTGTCGTCTTAATCGCCATTCTCTCTCTCAGGATGGTGACGTCTCCTCCGATAATGATTGTTTTATTGTGCCCACCATCATGAAGGGTTTTAAGAGCACCGTTAAGAGCCTTCCACCCTAAATCAACAGAGTCGCTCCCGCTGATTTCCATGACACGTTTGTCGTGATAGTTTGTTAAGGCCGGTTTGCCTGCCGGTTCGGGTAGTGTTTTAAAATCCGGATCATACACTCTATTCCTTTTCGCCTTCTCCAGTGCATCGAGAACTCCCTCTTTCGTTAAATCGTTTGTAACAGACCCAAATCCTGTTTCGACTCGGTTTCCTCTCTTGAATGTTGCCAGTATTCCAAGCCCGTATGATTGGATAGATTTTGGTTCATGAATCCCGTTACAGGGAATATCGGATGTATAATTAAGCCTTATCGTTATCAGGTCATTCCATGATGCGAATACCTCCGCATCGATAACGTCCTTCTGCTTTTTTATCTGTTTAAGTGCGCCGGAAACAGCTGTTCGCAAGTCTTCTGTTTTTATCATTTGTGTATAGAAATTTCAAAGGTTCAGCAACCCGCCAACCTGGCTTTGCCCCGGAGTGTTGGGCCTCCGTTTCCAACTCTCATAACTTGCATCGGTTGTCCCTTTCCACAGTTCGGTATGGGATACATTTTGAAATCATTTCCCACCGCATCAATGCTCATAAGAAACTCTTTCGAATTTGCCATTATGCCGCCGCCCCTGTACAACTTGACAAGTTTGCCATTTTCAATCTTATAAACCTTTTTAGCCGAAATCCTGAAATTCTCTCTAGATTCGCTTATGGACGGAATTCTGTGGCTGACGATGTAATATCCATCCTTCACTTCTTTTATTATCTTTTTCGGGTCTTTTTTGCCGGGGCCAAAAGCGGTATTTGTCATCCTGACTATTGGCACCATTGACGATGCAGTTGCCCTCATCGAACCATTCGGCTCTTGTTCAAGGGTTGCAGCATTTTCCCTTCCGTTCAAGAAAGTATTTAAAATACCATTCTTAATCACCTCTATGCGTTTGGCCGGTGTCCCTTCTGCATCATATTTATAGTATCCATATCCCATTACGGTGGGGTCCGAAAACGCATTTACAAGTGGCGATGCTATCCGCTTTCCTACCTGATTTTCATCCATGTTCTTAAAAAGCCACGACCTGCCCGCGTAAGCAGTTTCCATTTTCAATATCCTGTCGGATTCGGTAGGGTGCCCGACGATTTCGTGGACGAGCAGTGTATTAAAGTGGGGATCAGTTACAACGATTACTTCACCTTTGCCTGTCTTAAGAAATTCCGCGCCCGAGAGTTCTATGGTGTCCCTTGTCCTCTCAAGTGCAAAATCAAGAAAGCTTGAATTATAACAGTTTTTGCCTTCAATTATTTCCCACCCTTTTAAATCGCCAACATAATCATAGCAGACTTCCGGACTGGACTCACCCTTCTGTGCAGACACATAAACAACACCCTGAGTCAGCGGCAATGTCTGATCTATATTCGCGCCTTCGGAACTGCAGAATAATTCTCTGGTTATGCCCGTCCTTATCCCGGTAGCAGCATAATGTACAGATGGATCAAGCTCCTTCATTTGCCGGGAAGCATCAACACATGTCTTTAATACCTTTTGCAGGGAAACCTTTCGCGGGTCTATTTCAAAATCTGCCGGTACCGTATCCTGACAAACCTTAATCTTGGCCAGCCTTACTTCTGTTAATGAATCAGCACTCTTTTTAAACTCCTGTTTTTTCTCTGCATTGGCCATTGCCCGCTCATAGGAGGTATTTATTCCTTTAATAATCAGGGTTGTTATTTCCTTAATCTTTAAATCGTTTTTCCCCAGGGATTGACCATAGAACCCCCATGATGACATCTCTCCCGCAATAACCCTTATGCCAAAGGAGGCATCATAATCATCCGTAACATCCTTTGATTCTCCGTTCTCAGAAGTGGCTGATTTGAATTCACTGATTCCAAGCCTTACGTCTACATATTTGCAGTCGCTTAGTGATTTATAATATGTAGATACTGTTTTAAAGATATGTTCTCTTAACGTGTCCAGGATTTCTATGCGTGGTTTCATTGTAGATTAATTAGTTTCTTTCAATTCTCTCGTAAGGAACAAACTGACCTTAACGCAGAGGCGCAGAGGTCGCTGAGCTTTTTAGGGAATTTACTTTAAATTGTTGACTACCCTGAAAATTCCATCTCGCAATACGTCAACATGAAAATTGATTATTAAACCTAAATGTTTACTGCTAAGACGTAAATATGTCAGCAGTTTCGGCTTGTCTATGGTTGATAAATCTTCTTTCGCTTTCAAATCTACAATTACTTTATCTTCGACTAATAAGTCCAAGCGAAGATCTGTTCCAAGCCTGATTCCTTTATAGGGAATTGGTACACTTTGTTGCCTTTTAAATTGCAATCCTCTCATGTGTAACTCATGGCATAGAGCATCTTCATAAACAGATTCCAAAAATCCTGGCCCTAAAATACGATGTACTTCTTATTGCAGCACTGATTATCTTCTCTGATATCTCGTTTTCATGCAAAATGAATAACACCCTTCTTCTTTTAGATCAGTCCTTATAACCCTTTTGCGTTCTCTGCGCCTCTGCGTTAAGATAAAATACTAAATGACAAATTAACATTTGGTAAATTATGAAGACGCCTTCTCTTCTTTCCTCTTAATCGTAATATTCATAGCAATGAAGACAAAGGTTACCAGAAATACCATCCCTACGGTAGTAACGATAGTCATGTGGATCAGGTTTCCTTTAATTTCGGCTTCAGCCCTGTCTATGGGTACCGCTACCGAAATAGCTCCTCTCAGGTCTCCAAAGGTATAGTCCGTAGCATTGTCTTCAGGATATTCTTCCTGTATGAACCCAGGCACGGCCTCCTTGGCAGAGTGGCATTTAAGGCACGCTTCTTCGATGTGAAGGGGAATGAGATATCTCAAAACTTTTTTACTCTCTATCTCATCGACACCTTTGTATTCAGTAAGATTTTTGTCATTCTCGAATTCAGCAAGGGCTTTCTCCTCAAATATATCCGGTCTGTTTTTAGGATTTCTATATTTTGAACTGACCTGTCTTAATCGATACCCGGTTGCGTTATAAAACTTTTTACCGATCTCATTCCCTGCGATTGCCGGCATGAGCAATCTGGTTGCTTCATTGTGCTCCATATTTGCAATTGCCATTGTTTCTGCCAGATATTCTCTTGTGTGTTTGAGTTCCAGGGCAATCATTTTGCATTTGTCGAATACTTCATCTCGTAACATAGTCGACTGTTTCTGGAAATTAGTAACACTTATAGACAGTATTACAATGGCTACTACAAATATTATGATTCCGTATAGTTTAAAATTCTTTTTCATAAAAGGTTAGTATGCTTTAAAAAAGTTTAAATCGTTATGCACAATGGCTTTCAGTCTAACACAAAAGCGAGAGATTTTCTAAAAAAATTATAGACATATCCAGACCACTTTCTCTGGACCAAAAGGCGCCACGCCAGAAAAATCCTTTTTGCCTATCAATCAGAGAAGCACGATGTCCCCTGATTGAAGTCAAGCTTTTGCACAAGTTTATGAGAGATTTTGCTTGTAAAATTGTTTTAAAGTAATATAAACCATAAATATATAATTCGAAATGTGCGGCAACTGAGTATTTCTTATAACTGTAGTATATGTATATTTCAACTGTTGTCCGAGGAAAAAATAGAATAGTAAGAAGTTCCGACCACTAAATTAATTTTATTTAAATCTTAATATGAAGGAGTTGAGAATGGCTGAAGCAAAGGGATTGAGTAAACCGGTTAAGTTGAAATCTGAACTGGCAGAGTTTCTAGGGAAAAAAGAACTTCCCAGAACAGAGATCACCAAAAAATTGTGGGACTATATTAAAGCAAATAAACTCCAGACAAAGAGTGAAAATGGAAAGCCTGAGAATGCGGGTAAGTACATTGTTGCCGATGCTAAACTGCTCTCTATCTTTAAAAATACTAAATCTAAAAGCAAATCAGGTAAGCTCACTGACCTTACAAAGCTGAAAGAGGGCCAGACGATCAATATGATGCAGATGGCTGCTGTTGTCGGCGCAAATGTAGAATAAGTCTAAAGTGTCGGGCTGCATATGAACAGTGCAGACCCGACACTACACGTTAGCATGGTTGCGATGCCCATTCAGCTGATCCATCAGGGTGTTAGATGAGATGATACAATTACCTTCCCTTGCGATTAACGCATACATGCGTAGAAGGCTGCTGGCATCAGCAAAGCTCGGCCTGGCCGTGATTCCTTTCTACTTAGCTCTTCATTTCATTCACGGATACTGTATCACACCGGGATCGTTCATCTTGCCATTCTGGTTCGGGTTCGCAATAGGCGTGGCCGAGCTCTTCCTTCTCAAGAACTGGCTCAAGGATCTTCCCTTTCTCGTCCATTTGGCAGGAAAATCACTGATGCTCATCGGGGTCATGTACCTCGCGTTCGCTGTGCTCAACCTCCTGGACGTGTTCATTGATGGGATCACCTGGCAGGCCTATGCCCAGGCCATCTTCCAGCATAAGACCCTTATCGGAATGGTTGAAGGACTCGGAGTTATAGTTTTTCTTCTCTTCTTCATACAACTCGACCGATTGCTCGGGCCAGGCTTACTCCTGGGGTACGTAACCGGGCGTTACCACCGACCTCGTCGGGAACTCCGCATCTTCATGTTTCTGGACCTAAAGGGTTCAACCATGCTGGCAGACAAGATGGACGCTGATCTCTACTCCAACTTCCTCCACCGCTACTTTACGGAGATGTCCGAGCCGATTCTGAGGACTGGTGCGGAAATCTACAAATACGTTGGTGACGAGATCATATTGACCTGGAAGATGAGGAGCGGACTTGACGAGGAGAGCTGCATCCGGTTGTTCTTCCTCATTGAAAACCAAATCCACGCACAAAAGGATAACTTCCTTCAAGCGTATGGAGTCGTGCCCGAGTTCAAAGCGGGAGTTCACGTCGGCGAAGTCATCACTGCTCAGATGGGGGAGCTCAAGAGCGAAATTGTCTACAATGGCGATGTCCTCAATACAACTGCGCGAATCCAAGCACTCTGTAACCAGCTCGATCAAAAACTACTGGTGTCGGCAGAACTCATGAAGAGCCTCTCTCTCGGACCGGAGTACAAGGTTTCTGAGCTTGGGCCTGTGCAACTGCGCGGAAAAGCAGAGGCGTTTGAGCTCTGCGCTGTGAACCGAACCGAACTCTGGCGGACTTAACAAAGCAAATCAAGCTAATGCCTAATACCGTGTTTATTGAAGTTATGCCTGCCTATAGTAAAATGTCCTATGTCACGGCCTGGCCCCGATCAGGGAAGCAATTGCAAAATAAATTTTGGAATTTTAGGACAGTAGTCTGTCTGGGATTTTAGATTTTCAGATTGAACAGAACCAGAGGCTTAGTAATACTAAGATAATAATTTTGTGATTGAGAAAAATGTAAAGATCAGGTGTAATAGGATCATGAAATTCCAAAATTTATTTTGCAATAGTATACACAAATCATCCGTGCTGGAATGATCTGAAAAACGGCACCTTGGTGATTCAATAATATTGTAAGGACTGTTTTTAATAACACCAGTTACCCCTATAGAGATTACTATGAAAAAAACGTTTAAATTGACCCACCCGAAGATCAAAGTTCCCCAACTTGTTGTAGCCATCAAACATGAAGTGAGAAAATACCTAAGAAGAGAACGCAGAAAGATTCTACCAGAAAAGGTAGATTTTTGGGATTTTGACTGTCGATGCGGTGTTGATGAGGCAGATAGTGGAGTTATTCATGTGTCCGACATCGACAAAGCCATTGACCAAGCCGAATCAAAACAGCTCGAATCCTTTTATCTGGAAATCCTGGCCAAACCGGGTCGTCGACGCAAAAAGCCCAGAGAAGAGCAGCAAACAAACGGAGATAGAACGACTAAACCCGGATCATGAGTGAACAACAAGCCAATAACCCCCTGCACGGTGTAACCCTGGAACAGATCGTTAATAGCCTGGTAGAGCATTATGGCTGGGACGAATTAGGCATACGCATCGGCATACGGTGTTTCACTAACAACCCTTCTGTGAAGTCCAGCCTCAAGTTTCTACGAAGAACGCCTTGGGCAAGAAAGAAAATCGAGCGCTTATACCTCTCCACGCAAAACAGTGAGTAATTATGGAAAAGAAAAAATATACATTGGAAGAGATACAGAACTGTATCGAAACCCTTGAAGCTTTGGTTGAGAATAGCGAACAACTTGTCTGTTTAGACAAGCAGGAGAAGAAGAAGCTATTTACAGCAGCGGGGAAAATTGCACGGCCTTCAACTGAAGAGAGGAAGAAACGCCGTAAAGATGAAAAGGTTGCGAAAAGCCAGGGTTTAAAGAAAGCGGACAGAATTGCCCGGCGTAATACGGGAATCCGCGATGCCCGGCTAAAAGATGTATTCAGCGCCCCGAAAGAACTTCCGATGGACAGGATTGAATCGGAGCTTAAACCGGAGGAACTCAGTTCCGAACGCAATTGCTATGTTTGTAAAGCTGAGTTTACAACTCTTCATCATTTTTATGATTCGATGTGTAAACCCTGTGGCGACCTGAATTATAGAAAACGATTCCAAACCGCATCGCTTCACGGGAAAGTCGTGTTGATTACCGGCTCGCGACTTAAGATTGGCTATCATTCGACCTTGATGTTGCTTCGTGCCGGCGCCACGGTAATTGCTACCACTCGTTTCCCGGTTGATTCGGCAGAGCGATTTGCAAAGGAAGATGATTTTGCTCATTGGAAAGAGCGTCTGCATATCCATGGACTTGATCTGCGCCATACACCAAGTGTGGAAATTTTTGCCCGCTACATCGAGCAAAGCTATGAACGTCTTGATATACTGATCAATAATGCGGCCCAGACAGTTCGACGTCCTCCGGGATTTTATGCGCATTTAATAGAAAATGAATCAAAACAATTACGCAGCTTATCAGAAGATGTCCAAACTCTTCTTGGTAACCATGAGGCCTGCAAAAGTCAGCTGACGGCACTTTGCCAGAACGGATCTGAACAAGACGCCTCTCTTCCTGTTACATGGTACGGGCAGGGCCCGGGAATCGGATTGCGTGCTTCCGCAAAACTTTCTCAGATCCCCTACAATTTTGACAACTCTATAGCTGCTGCAGAACTGTTTCCAAAAGGCAAACTAGATGTGGACCTCCAACAGGTTGATTTGCGAAAAACAAATAGTTGGCGTCTGAAGCTTGGTGATATCGAAACCCCGGAAATGCTGGAAGTACAACTGGTGAATGCAGTCGCTCCATTTGTATTGTGCAATCGTCTGGCGAACCTGATGAAACGTGATAATACCGGGCAAAAACACATTGTGAACGTAACAGCGGTGGAAGGCAAGTTTTACCGATTTAAAAAGTCAGATCGTCATCCCCATACGAATATGGCGAAAGCCGCCTTAAATATGCTGACCCACACCTCGGCAGGTGATTTCGTGAAATATGGTATTTTTATGAATGCGGTAGATACCGGTTGGGTGACTGATGAAGACCCGATAGAACTTTCTCAATTCAAACAGAACGTGCATGATTTTCAACCTCCATTGGATATTGTGGACGGAGCGGCGAGAGTCTGTGATCCATTCTTTGATGGTATTCTTACCGGTAAGCATTGGGTCGGGAAATTCCTGAAAGACTATTTCCCAATCGATTGGTAACTTTTACCTCATATGGTATTAACACTTATAAAATGAATGATCCGATTTCAAAACCGGTTATAACAAACAAATCAACTTGAGGGCTTCATCATAAGTTATTTCTACTGTTAGAGGCGAGAAAGACAATGAAACAAGATCAAGTAAAAGAGCATTTTGCCAGGCAAGCGGATGAATATGAAAAATTAATGGTAAAGCTCATTCCTCAATACCTTAAGCAACATCAAATTATTTACCGCTTACTTCCCAATGACGATAAAAATTACCGAGTTCTGGACTTAGGATGTGGAAATGGAATTCTATCTGAATTAGTTTTCCAAAAACTTCCTAATTCACATATTGTCGGCTTTGATTTAACCGAAAGCATGCTGAAGTCATTTAAGAAAAAATTGTCAAAGTATTCCGGGAAATTTGAGTTAAAACAAGGTGATTTTCGTTCTGACTCAATTGGTGATGAGTATGATATTATTATTGCAGGCCTTACTCTGCACCATCTTACATGGGAAGAGCGAGAGAAATTTTACAAGACATTGTACTCCTCATTAAATGAAGGTGGCCTTTTCATAGCCAGAGACATAATTATTGACGAGAACAAAGATGTTGTTGATGATCAATACGGCTATTGGAAGGAGTTCATGAAATCACAGGGAGAAGACCCTGATTTCTGGTACTCCAAACATATTGAAAAAGACTACCCAATGACTCTAACTGATCATTTTGCCTGGTTGAGAAAAGCAGGTTTCTCAAAGATGGCGTGCCAGTGGAGACTTTATAATTTTGCTATCACCACGGCAGAAAAGAGAGAAATCTAAAAAATAGGTGAACACGGACTGGCAATTTAATCGCACTTCATTTCAGGCCAGTTGCCCCACAGCACTAAGCGTTATAAATTATGATAGCAGTCATTCAAGAAGAAGAAACAGGATGTGCTATAGCAAGTTCGGCAGCTATTGCAGGTATTTCATATGAAGAGGCCAGGAAAATAGCCAATGGTATGGGTATTTATGCTGAAGATCCTTGTTTGTGGTCAGAGACAAACTGCATACGCAGATTACTCGCGAAGCTGGGATTAAAAGCAGGCAATAAAGAGATACCCTTCACAAACTGGGAGTCATTACCAAATTGTGCGTTGTTATCAATCAAATGGAGTTTGAAAAATGGTCAGCCTTTTTGGCATTGGGTAGTCTTTGTTCGTGATGGCAATCGAAAGTATGTATTAGATTCCAAGAAATCTTTAAAATCGAATAGCAGAACAGACTTTGGACGTATGAAGCCAAAATGGTTTATAGAAGTAAATAGGTGAGACCTCTCCTCCACCATACGGAGAATATGAGCTGTTCCTGCCTGTTCCTTCGCTGAATTGAGGATTTGGCGGACAAAGACAGGACAAAGCATGTCCTGTCTTTAGTTCAAATGAGATACGAAAAAGTAAAGCTATTTCTTCCTGAACCCTAAACGTATCAACGCTGAGGTGCTCTTCTGCGTCTCTGGTTACCACTATTGCCTTTGGACTCATGAGGCTTGCCACCCCGAAAACCACCTTTATTACCGCCACGGCGGCGACTCCTGTGAGCTTCAGCCCCGGCAGTCTCTTCCTTATCCGGTACTTTTGCCGGTTTCGAAAAGCCGTCGATACTGTTGACGGGAATCACTTTTTTAATCAGGCGCTCAATAGCGCGCAGCAGTTTTATCTCTTCGTCCGTCACCAGAGAAATCGATTCCCCTGTGCTGCCGGCACGACCGGTACGGCCGATGCGGTGCACGTAGTCCTCCGCAACGTTCGGCATATCATAATTCACTACGTGCGGAAGGCGATCAATATCCAGACCTCGAGAGGCGATATCCGTAGCCACCAGAACGCGCACTTTACCGGCTTTGAATTCCGCCAGAGCAAGTGTTCGCGCCGACTGACTCTTGTTGCCGTGAATGGCAGACGCCCCAATACCATTCTTTCCCAACTGCTTTGCCAGACGGTTTGCGCCGTGTTTAGTTCTGGTGAACACCAGCACTTGATCCCAATTGCCTTCTAAAATAAGGTGAGACAGCAAATCGCACTTGCGGGACTTTGGCACGTGGTAAACAGATTGATCAACGTTTTCTGCTGCCGCATTCTGCCGCGCCACTTCAACCATCTTCGGCTTGTTGAGAATGGTATCTGCAAGCGCTTTGATCTCTTTCGAATAGGTCGCTGAAAAAAACAGTGTTTGCCTCTTTTTCGGCACCATTTGAATGATTTTACGAATATCGTGAATAAAGCCCATATCCAGCATGCGGTCCGCCTCGTCAAGAATCAATATTTCAATACGCGAGAGATCGAGGAATTTCTGGCCGGCAAGATCAAGAAGACGGCCCGGAGTACCGATGACGATGTTAACGCCCTTGCGCAGGATATTTATCTGGGGCCCACTACCAACACCTCCGAATATAATAGCGGAACGGATGTGCAGACCCTTCCCGTAAGTCTCGACGCTTTTTCCAACCTGAGCTGCCAGTTCACGAGTCGGTGTCAGAATGAGGGCCCGAGGGCGATGACCGCCGCGATGACCCTGAGTGCTTAAAATATGGAGAAGTGGCAGCGTGAAAGCCGCGGTTTTACCCGTGCCTGTCTGCGCCCCGGCGAGAATGTCCCTGCCCTCAATAATGACCGGAATTGCCTTTTCCTGAATAGGTGTCGGCTCAATATAACCCTGAAATTTAACTCCGGTCAGAATTTCCGGACGAAGACCCAAATTTTCAAACGACATAAAATTATCCTGTGATCTGCCTAACCAACATCAAAGTGGCCGATCCCAGGCATAAAGTTTAAATGTATAATGACTGCATGACTCAAAAATATCCACGACATAGTTGGTGTTGGATCGGAGAACACTTTATGATTGTGGTAATATAGCAAACCTGAGTTCAAATACTTTACGCTGAGGGGGGCTATTTAGAGCATGTTCTGTGAAATCGACAATGACTTCATCTGCTCCACATTATATAGGTTTCACGTAAGAACATCAAACAAAGAATCTCCTCTCTTCCACTATTATTAGTACTCTCTTTTTTTTAATGTATTGGCGAAAGTAATGTTTTTTATAAATTTCACTTAAAAATTGCTTTAAAGTTATATAAACCATGACTAGGCTGTTGGGAATATACAGACGCCATAACCTGTACATTTAACTGTTAGATGAGGAATGAGGAAGAAAATTATGGAAGATAAGAAGTTTTTCCCAAATTTTAAATCTAGAGATGATTTAAAACAATACGAAAAAGAGTCATTATTGTTATATGCCTTGAAATTACGATACAACATTGATGATATACATACCATTGCTGCAGAATCCATTACAGATGGCAATGACGATAAAAAAATGGATATGGTTTTTATCGATGAAGATAACGGCCGAATTATTATAGCCCAGTCCTACATCGCAGAGGAAACAACTAAAAATGCGGCAAAAGAAAACAAGGCTTCCGATTTAAATACAGCGGCCTCATGGCTGTTTGCAATGGCTGAGAATGAATTGCCTGATCGAGTTAAATCTCATGTCTTAGAAGTAAGGAGGCTATTGAAAGAAGAAAAAATTTCAGAAATATTGTTCTGGTATTGTCACAATCTTCCCGAATAAAAAAATGTTGATGATGCCTTGAAGTCAGTTGAACAAACTTCAAGTGCACTACTTAAAGGTCATTTCCCCTCTTCCGATATTAGTATATCTGCACTTGAGATAGGCATTAATTCAATAGAAGAATATTATGTGTCGAAAACAACGCCAATACTAGTTTCAGACACTTTTGAAGTAGAGGTTACAGGCGGTTATGAAGTAAGCGCGTCTAAATGGCAAGCTTTTGTAACTACAGTTGACGCTAAATGGTTATATGATATTTATAAACAACATAGCACACAATTATTTTCTGCTAATATAAGAGATTATTTGGGAAGTCGAAGAACCGATAAAAACATTAATAATGGAATTAAAAATACGGTTGGATCAGAAGCTGAGCAATTTTGGGTTTATAATAACGGAATAACCGCCCTTGTCAACACTTTTGACATCACTAACATCGAATCAAATAAATTGAAAATTATCGGTTTATCTATTGTTAATGGAGCGCAAACAACAGGCGTAATTGGCACAGAGGATAATCCACCTAAAAACGTTAAAATTCCAATTCGATTTATCAAGTGTGATGATCAAAATACAGTCTTAAGTATTATTAAGTTTAATAATAGCCAAAACAGGATACATGCTTCTGATTTTCGAAGTAATGATCCAGTTCAAGTTCGGTTAATGACTGATTTTAATAACAACACAGAATTCGAATATGCACTTCGAAGAGGTGGCAGTGAAGATGTAATACGACGCCCAGCAAACTTCCTTTCAGCTACTGTAGTTGCTCAGGCATTAGCTGCTTTTTTTATAAGGCCACACATGGCTTATCATCAAAAAAATAAAATTTGGAAAATTGATAAATATTATAATTTTGTATTCAATGACAGTTCTAATTATGGCAATGTCCTTTTTTCTTATAGCTTGCTAAAAACAGTAGAAAAAATCAAGAAGGATTTAATGAATAAATCATCAACAGATGAATTAAAGACTGTTGAGGAAAAACACCTAGACTATCTTCGTCAGAGAGGATCTATATTCTTGTTTATGTCAGCAATATCCGCCAGCTTAGAAACAATATTAGATTGCAAAATTGCAAACAAATCAAAACTGAAATTTAAAAAAGTTGAAAACATTGGTTCACTGATTAATACTTGGAAGCCTGTTGTTGATTCGATATTGCCATATACAAGCCAACTAACAGACTCCTTAAATGATGGCATTAGGTCTGTTGATACAGTTAAAGATGCTATAAACAAATTTGTTTCGATGGTAGAGTCAACTAGTTCTGTACTAAAATCAGAATACTCAAAATTTTCTAGTGAGATAGAAAAATAATAACATCTAAAATTTTGAGGCACTAGAATGCAGTACTGCAGGTATCAAATTAGCCTTTAATATTCTATGATTTGCGGATTTTTTCTAAGCAAGAAAATCCGCTTCTGGTTCTGCATTTGTGATCGAGACGTTTAAAGGTTTCCACCGCATTCCGCAAAGGTATATGCTTTAATCTACATGATTATGAGCAGGATTGAGGAAGTTTTCAATATCTTCTATGTCAGAAACTTTTTTGCAGTAGGGAAGTGAGTTTAAGAAGTATTTACCATAGAACTTGCTCTTAATACGGGGGTCCAGGATTGCAACAACACCCGTGTCAGTCGTTGACCTGATCAAACAGCCAAATCCCTGTCTCAACAGTATGATTGCCGGTGATACATGGTAGAATATAAATGGATTCTGTTTTAGAGCTCCAGAAGTTCTATTTTTGCCTTGAATAGCAATGTCCTTTGTTTTAGCATGTAAATCGATACCACAAATAATATACGTGCTATTTACTACAGAATGAAATATCAAACATTTCTGAAACCAAAAGCAATTAAGGATTTGAAAAATATCTCAAAGACTGATGCAAAGAAAATTGCCACAAAGATTAAAGAAATGGAAAATAATTTACAAGGCGATGTAAAGAAACTAACCAAACATACTCCTGAATACAGGTTGAGGGTTGGGGATTGGCGAATATTATTTGAAATAGAAATCAACAAAATCGTAATTTATAAAATTAAGCACCGCAAAGACGCGTATCGTTAAGGAGATGATTATGACACTACATCCACAAATAATTGAAAAAGACGGAAAAAAAGAATTTGTAGTATTACCTTACGAAGAGTTTATTGTCATAAAATATGAGTTAGAAAACTATGAAGATTTAAAGGATTTAAGAGATGCAAAAGAGAGTTCAAAACATGAAGAGAGTATTCCTTTAAGCGAGGTTATTAAAGATTTAGATTTAAAATAATAATCTCGCCAAACTATCAGGCCAACAGCATATTGCCGTTCTGACAGAAGACACCCCCCCCTGATCTATCAGTTCGAACAGGAAGGCATCCACAGCATTCCTCTAACCAAGATATCAGGTATATACTTTAATCTACATGATTATGTTCCGGACTGAGAAAGGCTTCAATATCTTCTATGTCAGAAACTTTTTTACAATCCGGAAGTGAGTTTAAAAAGTACTTGCCATAAAACTTGCTCTTAATGCGGGGGTCCAGGATCGCAACTACACCCGTGTCTGTCGTTGACCTGATCAGACGGCCAAATCCCTGTCTCAACAGTGTGATTGCCTGTGGTACCTGGTAGAACATAAATGGATTTTTGTTCTGGGATTTCAGCAGTTCCATTCTAGCTTCAATTATCGGATCATCAGGGACTGCGAATGGTAGCTTGGTTATTATTACACTCTTCAGGGCTTCGCCGGGCACGTCAACTCCCTGCCAGAATGTGGCGGTGCCAAAGAGAACGGGTTTATGACTGGTCTTAAACTCTTCAATCAACAGGTATCTTGGCTTATCACCCTGTTTGAAAAGAGTAAAATCATCCAGATCTTCTTGAATCTTTTCGTATACACTGTTAAGCATCTTGAAACTCGTAAAGAGAATAAAAGCTCTTCCCTGTGAATGATTGATAATCTCCTCTACATGTTTAATAATACTATTTTCGAATTGATCAGGTTGCTGGTTCGGGTCCGGTATATTATCAGGGATGTATATAAGTGCATTTTCAGAGAAGTTAAATGGAGATCCTATCGCTTTTTCACTATAATCGTCCTCGCTTGTTATGCAAGAATCAAATCCGTCCTGTTCCAAAGTGATAACCGGCTTTTCTATGTCTGCCTGCGTGCAGATGGGTATTCCCAGCCGTCCCTTTAGGTACTTGAAGCTTCCGTTTATAGAGAGTGTTGCTGAAGTAAGAATTACAGGCCTGATCTTGCCAAATATCTGTTTCTCAAATTCCATGGCAACATTTATTGGCGCTGCAAGCAGGGAGCATCTTGTTGATTTATGGTTTAATGGTTCCAGCGTGTTTGTTAATTGCAGTGTATTTGTAAGAGATTCATATCGAGATTTCTTCCTCTCAATTTCTGCCCAGTAGACAGCTTCTCCCAGATCCTGATTTATGATAGTAGATATATTTTTATTAATGTCACTACACCTGTTTGCGAATGCACAAATTTCCAATCTATCCTCATCTGTTTTTACCTGTTTAGACAGAGACTCCAGCAGATCGAAAAGAGCGGACAATGGCTTATCAAGATAGTTGTTTATGGCCCCCTTTTCTCTAATCCGGGTGGTTTTATTGCCTCTTCCGTATTTTTCAATTATTTCTGAAAAGAAAAGATCGCTGGCAGAACCGACTTCTTTCAGTAGTTTTTCACTATCGTTTATGATAGCCATTTGTTTAGCTTGATCTGATGTGTTGGATGAATCAAAAAGCCTTGTTATCAACCCCTTCCCGGTTTTAGGGTTCAGGATAGAGTCGAGCATATATTTAATCCTGGAGTTTGAGATTTCTATACCGAAGTAACTGGTAGCTATATCTTCCAGTGTATGCGCTTCATCAAAAACTACGGCATCAAAATCCGGTAAAACCCGTCCGTCATTTGCTATATTAGCAAAAAAAAGATGGTGATTTGTAACCAATATTTGCGCCTTATACTCTTTTCTCCGTGCCTTGTTGTAGTAGCAATCGTCTTTGAAAGTACATTGTTTACCAAAGCAGAGGTCGGACTCTCTACATATTTTGCTCCATACTGCCTGTGATGGTTCAAAATCCAGTTCTGACCGTAGTCCCCTCTTTGTTTGTGGTTCCCACTGGATGACATGTTGAAATTCATTGAATTCTCTATTAATGTTAAAGACACCGTGCATCTGAGCTTGATGGAACCTCCTGAGGCATAAATAATTCTGCCCGCCCACACAGAGAGCATAGGAAAAATCGAAGCGGTCGGCCTGTCCGTGCTCCGGAGGCAAGTCGTTATCTCCTGTATCAGTATCAGCATAAGTATAATCAGGCTTCAGGACATTGCGAAGAAATGGAAGGTCTTTTTTTATTAATTGTTCCTGTAGTGTCTTGGTGTGCGTTGAGATGATGACCTTTTTGTTATTTTTAACACTCCAGAATATAAACGGAATAAGATATGCCATACTTTTGCCTACTCCGGTGCCGGCTTCAACGATAAGGTGCTTGTTCTCCTCTATAGCTTTTTCAATGGTAAGGGCCATATCCAGCTGTTCAGGCCTCAACTCGTAAGAACCTAATTTCTTTGCGATAACTCCGTTTTCACCCAGTACGTCTTCGATCAACATGGTCTCAGGATAAATCAATTTCTTTAGCCTTGCAAATCCTTTTTCCTAATATATAATTTTTGCTCGAAGCAAAATCTGGTTGGGGTCTTATGCTCAAGTTAATAAATTGAAATATAAGATCGGTTACGTTAATAAAAAGGGGCAATGTCCATGGATGATAGATTAGAGAAGCTCGAAGCAGATGCACGTAAATTAGTCGAAGACTATGTGGCAACAAGTCCTTATGAACTGAACCCGAATTCAAAACATGTAGATAAGATTATCAAGAGCCTTGCAAAGAAGAAACGGAATAAAGGTTTTTTTTACTGTCCGTGCAGAATGCTTTCTGATGACAAAGAGACGGATGCAAAGATTATCTGTCCGTGTGAATACCACAAAGAAGAGATAGAGAAAGACGGCATATGCAGTTGCGATCTTTTTGTAAGCTCTGATTATAAACCTGCCTCTGCCGTTTAACCTACTCTGCTCCGTATAACTCAGAAAAAACAGATTTCATACTGTAGTTGGCTGTAAATCTTTTAATCATCAACTTCATTCCACGCCAATTGCCGGCTCAATTATGGCTGCTTGCCAACCTTAAAGCCAGATAAAGCGGCTAGGTTATTATATAGAAACCACTTACACCCATATGCGCTTCTGTTTTAAAAGGCAAACTTCTTTATTGACTGTTATATCTGATATAGTAAAATTAAGAACACATTTAACAGGCAAGTAAATCATATTAGGGCAATCCAATGTTATCACAAAAAATCACTGATTTAATTTTTGCTTACCCACTCAAAAAAACAACTATTTCTATAATATCTCCCTATCAATATTCAAACTTAACGGCAAGTAGATTTGTATTATTTACAAATTGAGAAATGAACAATAACTAAGAAAATCCAGATAGAAAGAAGCGAAATACATTAATCAGGAGAAAGGTTATAAAATGGAAACAACAAAACGACTTATCTTTTTGTGTGCGATAACAGCCTTACTTACAACAAATCTATGTGCTAAAGAGATTAAAAAGGAGATTGTTATAGGATGCGAGAATAGTATTCTGCCGTCTGCCGTCTGGGTGGCAAAAAGCAAAGGCTACTTCAGAGAGGAAGGTCTTAATGTAAGAATAAAAGATTTTGATTCCGGAAGAGACGCTCTTGTTTCGATGTTGAAAAACAGTGGCACAGACATTTGCACAGCATCTCAAACACCAATTGTGTTTCATAGCTTTAATAGGGATGACTTCTCTATTATCGGAACAATGGTTTATTCTTATAATGACATCAAAGTTCTTGTCCGTCAGGATAAATGGATCAAAAATCCTACGGATTTAAAAGGCAGAAAAATTGGAATAACCAAAGGTTCAGCCGGACAATTTTATTTAAATCTTTTTTTGAACTATAATGGTCTCAGCTGTTCTGATGTGGATGGAATTGATATAAATGCACCAGAGTTGCCTCATGCACTGGCAGATGGACGTGTAGATGCTATTAGCACATGGGAACCTCACATTATGGCGGCCATGAAGATATTAGGGAAGAAAGCACTTATTCTGCCTGGTGGAAATATTTTTCGTGAGGATTTCTATTTTGTAGTAAATAAGAGTTTTATAAAGGATAATCCGGAAGCCCTAACGGTATTCTTGAAAGCGATTGAAAGGGGTGAGAAATTCCTTCAAAAAAATAGAGAGGATTCAATATCCATCGTATCGGAAAGACTGAAGATAGACAAAATAACCATAGCTTCAGTTTGGGATGATTTTGACTTTAAGCTGATACTGGATCAGTCGATATTTATATCTTTAGAAGCTCAAGCAAGGTGGGCGATACATGACAGACTAACGGAGAAGAGAGAAGTCCCCAATTATCTTGACTTTATCTACATGGATGCATTGGAAGATGTAAATCCCGAAGCAGTGACCATTATACGATAATAAATGTAATGTTTAGAGGACACAATATTTGAAAATTAAGACTAATCTATACCTGCTGTCTACAATCTTTGTTACCATGTGTGTCGCAATAGGTTTCGTAGTGTTCTATTCACTTGGACAGATAAACAAAGAAGTTAAAATAAGTAATAGTGGCAGTCGGTTGGTTAAAGATATCTTTGAATTAAACATAGTTACCAATGAGTATGCTATGCACCATGAGGAGAGGATGCAAAAGCAATGGCGTATAAAATACAATTCATTATACAGGGAATTAGAGCGAATCAGGGAAATGCCGTTATCCACAGGATATAATTTTATTCTCAAATCCATAATTACTGATTATAAAGCACTTGGAGATCTTTTTACACAATTACAAAACAATATCGGCCGAAGAAGAAGATTGATTGAAGGAGATAGGCCACAAGTCGAACTTGCCAGGGATGTCAGAATAGAAAAACTACTGACAGATGAAATAATGATAAGGTCCCAGGCAATTTCTACACAGGCTTTTAAACTGTCTGACATGATGCAAAAAAGAATATATCAGGTTGAATACAAAACGAAACTGATAATTCTGTTTTCTATAATTGGTTTTGCGGTTTTATCATTCTTCGCTTCTTTCTTTAACATCAGGACGCTTGTAAGGCAAATACAAAAACTGATAAAAGGTGCGGAGTCAATTGGAAAAGGAAACTTAGAACATAAGATTAACCTTAGGACTGAAAATGAGATGCATAAACTTGCCAATGCATTTAACAAGATGTCTAACGATTTAAAAGTATCTCAAAAAAAATTATTAGCAGCCAAAGAATATGCTGAAAACATAGTTGGAACAATTCGAGAACCACTTATCGTACTGGATTCTGACTTACATGTAGTATCTGCAAACAACTCCTTTTACAAAACCTTTAAAGTTTTACCGAAGGAGACAGAAGGTAGATCAATCTACGAACTTGGGAATCGACAGCTGGATATTCCGGAACTGAGGAAACCTCTGGAGGATATCCTTCCGGAAAAAGGAAAATTAGTTGATTATGAGGTTAGAAATATTATTGAGTCCGTTGAAAAAAAAACAATGCTGCTCAATGCCCGGCAGATAGCTCGCGAAGAAGAAGAAGAAGAAGAAGGGAAATTGATTTTGCTTGCTATAGAAGATATTACCAAACGCAGGCAGGCAGAGGAAGAGATAAAGGACCTGGCAAAATTTCCAAGTGAAAACCCCAATCCAGTGCTACGCGTTGAAAAGAACGGCACAATTCTGTTTGCCAACAATGCCGGTTCGATATTTTTAGACTACTGGGGTACTCAAGCAGGTCAGTCCATACCGGAAGAGTGGCACAAACACGTCAAGTATGTTCTTCGTTCCGGTACAAGTAATAATTTTGAAATAGAGTGTAATAATCGTATATTTTCCCTTTCCATTACACGTGTAGGTGAAGAAGGCTATGTCAACTTTTATGGTCTTGACATTACCGAGCGTAAAAAAGCTGAAGAACAAATCAAGGCATCTCTCAAAGAGAAGGAAGTGTTACTGATGGAGATCCATCACAGGGTTAAGAACAATATGCAGGTCATAGCAAGTCTGCTGAAACTACAATCAGAAGACATTAAGGATAAACATTTACTCGAATTATTCAATGAAAGTCGGTACCGTATTAAATCAATGGCACTTATTCATGAAGATTTATATACCAGCAAAGACTTGGCAAGCATTGATTTTGAGGAATATACTCGTAAACTAACAGGCCATTTGATGACGTCATTTGGAGTTAGCACCGACAGGATAAGAATAAACATAAATATTAATAATATTTCTCTTGGTATTGATACCGCAATTCCATGTGGTCTGATTATTAATGAGCTCTTTACAAACTCACTGAAATATGCATTTCCTGCCAACCGGTTCGACGTAGACCTGAAAGATAAAAAGGGAGAAATCTGCATTGACTTTCATTCAAATAGCAGTGAATATTCGTTGATTTTCAAAGATAATGGTGTAGGATTACCGGAGGAGATGGATTTCCTTAAGGTTGGAACATTAGGCTTGGATTTGGTAAGAACATTAGTAAAGCAGCTTAAAGGCGCTATCGAGCTTAACAGAAGCGGTGGCACGGAGTTTAAGATAATATTTAGAGTGCAACCCCTTATCGTTCGGACGGCTAACAAATAGAAACGAGAGAAATTCTAGGAGCAAAGTTGAATTATCGTATTTAGGAATTAAGGATGACAATCAAAGGACAGATGGCTCATGTCAAAAACAAAAATATTGATAGTTGAGGATGAATTGATTACCGCAAAGGCTATAAGACGTTCCTTAAATAGACTCGGATATGATGTTTTAGATAATGTTGCTTCCGGAGAAGAAGCAATCCAAATAATATCAAAAGTTCGTCCGGATTTAATATTGATGGATATCATTTTGGATGGGAAGATGGACGGAATTGAGACTGCTAGTGAAATAAAAAATCGTTTTAATATTCCCCTTGTATATCTGACCGCCCATGCAGATAACGCAACACTGGAAAGGGCAAAGATAACAGAACCATATAGTTATATTCTCAAGCCATTTGAAGAGAGGGAATTACACATCGCTATAGAGATAGCATTTTACAAACACAAGATGGAGGAGTCTCTCTTACAATCGGAGAAATTAAAGTCTCTGGGAGTTATAACAGCCGGAGTTGCACATGAGTTTAATAATATTCTTGCAGTAATCATGGGTAATGCGGAGTTACTTAACAGAGTTAAAGATGATAAGAAATTAGAGACGGGGCTGAATGCTATTATTAAGGCAAGTGATGATGGGGCTCAAATAGTTAAAAGAATGATTACGTATGCCAAGGCAGGAGGAAGTACATCCAATTACCTTTTAACTGATATAAATTATTTAATAAGAGAGGTGATTGATTTCACAATGCCCAGATGGAAGAATATTGCACAATCTGAAGGCCTTTACAACTATTTAGATACAGAAGGTATGAAGGAAATACCGGAAGTGTTTTGTAATCCCACAGAGTTAAGAGAGGTGTTTGTAAACCTAATTAATAATTCTTTGGATGCAATGCCTGATGGAGGCAGAATATCATTTAGTACGGAGAGTGACGAAAATACGGTTTTTGTAAGTATCTCTGATACCGGTAAGGGCATGCCTGAAGACGTTAAGAAGAAGATATTTGATCCCTTTTTTACTACGCGGAGTCCGCTGGGGACTGGATTGGGTATGAGTTGTGTCTATAGCATAATAAAGAGCCATGGAGGCAAGATAGAGGTGGAGAGTGAGGTAGGAAAAGGCACCACAATTAACCTGAATATTCCACACCGAAAAGATGCAGTGCAAAGAATTACACCATCCGAACCTGACGGAAAAATAACTACGAGAAAACTCCGCATTTTAGTAATAGATGACAATGAGGAGCTATGCGTGGTTATAGACAAATTCCTTACCAGAGGTGGTCATACCGTTGAAACTTTTAATAACGGTGCAGAGGCTATAGAACTTGCCAGGGAAAAAGATGTTGACCTTGTGTTATGTGACCTGGCCATGTCTGGTGTCACCGGATATGATGTAGTAAAGGAGTTGAATAAATTCGCCAGGAAGCCAAAGATAGGCGTAATAACAGGCTGGAGCGAGAAACTCAAACTGTTTGATGAAGAAGGCATGAAGGTAGACTTTATTCTCAGAAAACCTTTGAAAAACTCAGAGTTGACTAAACAAATAAATTCAGTGTTTTCAGACAAAATAAAATAGAGATACCGACTCCTCCAAGTTATAATATTAGGTGTCAATGCTATAACTATTGATTGGTTAATACCCGGATTTCTTCTCTCCCTTGACAATCAGCGTTGTAAGGACTTGAGTAATTTTTTCATTTTTGCTTCCAATGTATTGAACCCTACCTTGTCGATCCAACACAAATGTTATAGGTATATTACGTACATCATACAATTTAGACATCATACCTTTATAACGCATTCCTTCAAATATTTGAGGCCATTCTATATTCTTTTGCAGTATAACACCTTGCAAATCATCAATCTCATCGTCACGGCTGATTCCAATAAATTGAACCTCAGGGCCCTTGAATTTTCTGTACAACCCTTGTATCTCCGGAAGTTTTTCTAGACATTGATCATTCCACGATGCCCAGAAATGCATGACAATAATTTTACCTTCAAATTGTGACAGGCTTATTGGACTTCCGTTAGAATCTTCAGTATGAAAATCAGGCGCATGCATTCCCAGCCTCATTGTACCTCCTAATTCTTTCCCAAAGGCGTTTGCCGCGCCTGGCTCAATGATCCTTAATTCTGTTATAACATCTTTTGCCTCCTCGATATTACCCGTTCCTATTAGAGCCTGTGCCTTAAAATATAATAGCCTTGCCTTGAAGTTTTGATCGATTTCATTCTGTAAGCTCAACACATCATCAAAATAAGCAATGGCTTCATCAAAGTTCTTCAGTATATTATGGGTAGCACCGATATAAAAAGTTGCTTCCAACGCCTCCTCTGTACCGGCAAACATATCTATTATTACCTGAAGTTCGTTCAGGGAATCTTCATAGAATTCTTTGGCATCCTCCGGCTTCATCTTTGAGTAGACACTAAGGTTCTTTCTGATTGTGGTCAATTCCATTGCCGCATCTGCATCCTGCCTCAATGCCCCCATTGCATTATTGTTAAACGCCAGACAAAGTGAAAAGAACATAATTACTACGATTGAAATTAAAAATTTCTCTTTTTTCATGGATATATTTCCTTTATGTAATGTATTTATAACAGTCATTTTGAAGTAATATATTTAAACATACTATTTCACAGAAGCAAAGTATATTTTAGCTTTACGATATTCAGACACGAACTTCACGAATTGATGCCCAACCTCTCTTTCGAGATGACTCCAGGATTATTCTTTGACAAACCCTTATCTAATTACAAAATAACTCTTTCATCTTTTGGGAAATGTCTCTACTACGCATTAACGTTTCACCTATCAGAATCGCGTCAATACCGGCTTCCTCAAGCATGAGAACATCAGCCCTTGTTTTGATTCCGCTTTCACTTACGATAATCTTGCCATCAGGGATCCGATTGCAGAGTTGGAGCGTTGTTTCAAGGTTGGTCTCGAATGTATCCAGGTTTCTGTTATTGATGCCGATAATTGTGGATTCTGTTTCCAATACCTTTTCCAGTTCGTCATTATCATGCACCTCAACCAGACATTCCATGCCCAGTTCATGGGAAAGTGTGAAAAATTCATCAATCTTTTCCTTTGTGAGAATCCTCGCGATCAGCAAAACCAGATCAGCACCGGCAGCTCTTGCCTCGTATATCTGGTGCGGATCAATAATAAAATCTTTTCTGAGGACGGGCAGCCTGACTGTTTCTTTAATCTCAGAAAGATACTTCAACTCTCCCTTAAAAAACTCTTTATCGGTCAGTACGGATATTGCAGATGCGCCACCGGCCTCATATTCCTTTGCTATGTTAATATAATTGAAGTCTTCCCTGATTATGCCGGCTGAAGGAGATGCCTTTTTAACCTCAGCAATAAATTTGATTCTATTATCTTTTTTTAATACCAGCCCGGACTTTACCGCTTCAGGAACATCTCCGCATCTCTCTTTCAAAGATTCTATTGAGACAAGCCTTTTATTCTCAGCAACCTCTTTTAGTTTGTACGCACAGATTTCATCTAATATCATAATTATTGTACTACAAAATGTATAGTTCCCTTCTGACTCTAATCAATACGGTTGTGAGTTTCAAAAATAATACTTCTAATAAACATTTAAATCTAAAGGGTTTGCAATGTCCGCTTACATCTAAACACCCAAATACCTTTACCATTAAACAAGTAGACTAAATGTTTTTTCATTTTCCGTCAAGTATTTAAAAACTATTGATTAAAGAATCCTTTTGTATTAGAATCGATTCTAATTTTATTTTAAATTGGCACAGTAGTATCCGGTTAGGTTTTTGTCGTAACACGTAGGGCAATCCTTTAGGTTTGCTTTCGTACATTAAGGGCAAGGCTAAAGCCTCGCCCTACGTCTCTGCCTCCGGTTCGGTTACAAGAAAGCCGTTCTCGCAAAAGCCTAACCGGGTACTACTGAAATTGGCTGAAACTTTAAATTTTATAAATAGTAAGGGTTAAAAATGAAGAAGACTTATTTGTTCACACCGGGCCCCACTCAGATACCACCAGAAGTCGTTCTGGCAGAAGCAAGCCCGATGATTCACCACAGAACTTCTGAATTTTCAGATATATTCGCAAATGTGTCGGAAGATTTAAAATATGTTTTCCAGACTAAGGATGGCGAGGTATTTACTTTCGCATCTTCCGGTACAGGCGGAATGGAGGCATGTGTGGTTAATTCCGTTTCCCGTGGAGATAAAGCCATCGTGATAAGTGGCGGCAAATTTGGGGAAAGATGGGCGCAAATTTGCGAAACCTATGGTGTAAACGTGGTAAAGATTGACGTAGAAAACGGAAAGGCTGTAAAACCGGAAGATCTGGATGAAACTATAAAAAAGGAAGATGGTGTAAAGGCAGTATTCACTACATTAAGTGAAACTTCAACCGGTGTCGTCCATGATATTGAGGCGATAGCAAAGGTTGTTAAAGGTCATAACTTATTGTTGATCGTGGACGGAATTTCTGGAATTGGAGTTCAGCCATTTAAGATGGATGACTGGGGTATTGACATTGCCGTTACCGGTTCTCAAAAGGGATTTATGCTACCTCCCGGGCTGTCATTTGTGTGTGTCGCGAAGAGTGCATGGGAATCAATTGAGAAGTCAGATTTACCAAAGTACTACTGGAATTTTAAGAAGATGCAAAAGGCGCTAAGCAACAAGACTACAGCATATACACCTGCAATCTCTCTCATAATGGCAGCAGGCAAGTCTATTGAAATGATCAAGAGTGAGGGTATTGAGAATGTGTGGTCCAGGCATGCAAGGCTGGCTAATGCAACAAGAGAAGGAGCTAAGGCTCTCGGTCTTGAACTCTTTGCGGGTGATGACTCAGGGAATGTTCTAACATCCATCAAGATTCCGGACGGAGTAACCTTTGACGCCGGTATCAAGAAGCTGAGGGATGAAACCGGGGTAACAATAGCAGGAGGTCAGGACGAACTAAAAGGTAAGATGTTCAGGATCGGCCACATGGGTTATGTCAATGATTTTGATATAGTTCTGGCAATGTCGGCGGTAGAGAAGATTTTGCATGAAAATGGATATAAAGTCGAATTAGGTAAGGGAATTTCCAAGGTCCAGGAAATCCTTGTAGGTTGAGTTACAAACTTCACTTCATAGAAAAAGCCCATGTTTTCTTATTTGTAATAAAGGAAACATGGGCTTTTATAATTTATTCGACTGCTAAAGGCACATCTGCAAGCAAACCAATCTCTTCATCGGTTAAATAACATGCAGGATCAGGCTCCCAGATGTCACCATGGACAGACTCGGCACGTGCCCTGAAGTTACCACCACATATGTCAAGCCACTTACACTTGGAACATCGACCGGTAACATAATCCTTTTTCTTTTTCAGCTTCATCAGAAGATCATTTGATTTGTCTTCCCAGATTTCACCAAATTTTCGTTCACGCACATTTCCGAATGTATGTTCTCTCCAGAATTGATCAGGATGCACAGCACCATCCCAGCTGACACAGGCAAGGCCGTGTCCGGAACTATTCCCCTCGTTCCACTTTAACAGTTCAAGCACTTCTGCCGCACGCTTTGGATCTTCCTTAAGTAATCTCTGATATATATATGGACCATCGGCATGATTATCTACCGTTAAAACTTCTAACGGGTTCCCACGGTCATGAGCTTCTTTCGTTTTGTCAATAATAAGGTCAACAACTTTACGGGTCTCCTCATGTGTCAAATCTTCTTCCACCAATCTGGAACCCCTGCCGGAATATACCAAATGGTAAAAACATACCCTTGGAATTCCTTCTTTTTCAATGAGATCAAATATTCCGGGAATGTCCTGCGCGTTTCTCTTATTTATAGTAAAGCGAAGCCCCACTTTAATCCCTAACTTCAGGCAGTTTCTGATTCCCTGTAAAGCATCATCAAAGGCGCCTTCAATACCACGGAATTTATCGTTTGTTTCCTTTAAACCATCAAGGCTTATTCCTACATAAGAGAGACCGAATTTTTTTAATTCTTCCCCTTTTTCTTCAGTAATCATCGTTCCGTTTGTACTTATAACGGCCCTCAAACCTTTATCTTTGGCATATGCTATCAACTCCATCAAATCATCTCTCATCAATGGTTCACCGCCTGAAAAGAGAAGTACCGGAGCGCCGTATTCCGCAAGGCCGTCAATCATAGCCTTAGCTTCCTTAGTACTTAATTCGTTTGTATATTCAATATCTTTTGATTGAGAGTAGCAATGTACACATTTAAGATTACATCTCTGGCCCACATTCCATACAACTACAGGCTTTTTATCTTTGGAAAATTGTAGAAGATGTGAGGGCAATTTACCTGAATCCCTGCCATACCTTAATGCGTCGGAAGGCTCGACCGTGCCACAATATAACTTTGAAATACCAATCATTTTATCACCTCTTAACTAATGTATTTAAACTGCAAAATCTTTATCTAATCCTCCATACTACATTGTTTTATACGTTGAGTCAATCTGTTTCATTTCGCTTCTGCCGTCTTTTTGGCTATTGCCTGTTGAATCTCTTCAAGTAATTCCGGCTTACTTTCAATAAATTTCTTGGTGTTTTCTCTTCCCTGTCCCAGTCGTATCTCTCCATATGAGAACCATGTACCGCTTTTTTCTACTACCTGTGCTTCAACACCAAGGTCAACAATATCACCTGAGCGTGAAATGCCCCTGTTGAACATTATGTCAAATTCTGCCTTCTTAAATGGAGCGGCCACTTTGTTCTTTGCTATTTTAGCCCTTACTCTGTTTCCAATAATCTGCTCACCATCCTTGATACTGCCAATTCTACGAATGTCAACCCTGACAGAGGAATAGAACTTCAGGGCCCTTCCGCCGGGCGTTGTTTCAGGATTACCGAACATCACACCTATTTTTTCACGAATCTGGTTGATAAATATAAGACACGTCTTTGATTTAGAGATGACAGAAGTGAGTTTCCTGAGTGCCTGTGACATTAACCTGGCCTGCAATGCAACATGTGAATCACCCATCTGCCCCTCAAGTTCCGCCTTTGGTACGAGGGCGGCTACAGAGTCTACGACAATCACGTCGACTGCATTACTTCTTATTAAAAGTTCCGTAATTTCCAGAGCCTGTTCTCCGGTATCCGGTTGATTGACCAATAGAGTGTCCAGGTCTACTCCCAGTCTTTTTGCATAGTCGGGATCAAGGGCATGTTCAACATCGATAAAAGCAGCAGTGCCTCCCTGTTTTTGTGCATTGGCAACAATGTGAAGAGTCAGGGTCGTCTTTCCGGAAGATTCAGGCCCAAACACTTCCACGACTCTTCCGCGCGGCATTCCACCTACGCCGAGTGCCAGATCCAGAGAGAGCGAACCGGTTGATATTACGGGTACATCAAGTTTTTGATCAGTTCCGAGACGCATTATTGAACCTTTACCAAATTGTCTTTCAATCTGCGATACCGCTCTGTCCAAAGCCTGGTCTTTTTTCCCAGCCTCGGGTTTATCCTTTTCAGAACTTTCTGGTTTTTGTGCCTTTGCCATTAATTATTCCCCTTAGTAATTATTATTGTTTTTCTTCACTAATTTCTTCCTCGTCATTAATCTCTTTTCCATTTATTGCCATATCTTTAATTTCCAGCGGAAACAAAGTGATTACCTTTTGTGTTCCTTTATCGAGGTTTTTTGCTATCAGGGAATTGTCAATTGTTTCCCTTGTCTTGTTATTTCCCCAAAATGAAACCCCTGCTATAATCACACAACACGTTATTACGGTTTTTGTAAATGAGACGCCACCACCAATAAGCCTTCCGCTTATTCCAAATTTTCTTTTTGTAAGTAATCTTCTGAATAGATTCCCTACCGCATATGTTACGATCAAAGCAATACCGAAGACAACCGCGTATCCTAATATATGTGCAACCTTCTGGCTGAACATCTCTTTTATGATACTACTTAATATTTTATGGAGTAAGAGGGAGACGGCGATAGACAGTATTACTGAAGAGATTCGGTAAAATTGCCAGAGAGGGCCTGTAATTATTCCAAACAGAGTTCCCATTGCTATAACTCCGATCAATGTGAAATCCAGCCAGTTCATAATCTTGATATAGTGAGAGTACGTTTAATATTAATTTTATTTGAAAAGACCTTTAAAGAGCTTGTTTACAACATCCTCTACAACATCCTCTTTTTTCTTCTCCACCGGTTGTGTTGCTTTTTCTACCTCTCCGGTTTCTGTCTTCTCCTGCGAACCAGAGCTTTCTGTTTGAGACTTTGAGTCTTTGGAGCCCCCTAGTATTCCCTGCAGGATATTACCAATTTCTTGTGGTTTTGGCCATTTAAAAGAAAGTTTTGGTTTGTCTATTGTCCCTGTCACTACTATTGGCAACGTTGAACCCTGGCTTAATGCTCCTAGTATTTTCCTGCCATCTCTACCAACATGCTCGCTCAGCGCCTCAGCATCCGCAGAATATTCTATTCGTCCGTCAAATGAAGTCCATCCTGACAAGCCAATGTCAAACTCCTTACCGTTGACACTTATATCATCGTTTATTATCTTACTGTCACTGATAACAAATCTGGTAGTAATTTTGTCAAATTCGTATTCACCGCTCTTTCCTAAAGCCTTGATGATTTTGGAGGTCACCCTGCCTCCCTTTATGTGGCCATCTTTAATCTCAATCTCCCCCTCGCCATTAAGGCTTTTACTCAAATCATCCTGCCAGTCCAGGCCATTGCCCTTTGCTTTGAACTGCATATTCAGCTGCCCTGATAACTTGCCATCCGGTGCAGCAAGGACAGGGACGATGTATGCCAGCAAATCCATATTTTGATTAATATTTACATCGGACAGTTTCATATCGAAAATCAGAGGAGGTTTCTCTTCCTTAAGGTTAGCGCTTGCCAATACCGTGCCCGAGCCATCATTCAGCTTAAATGAAAAATCTTTTGTTGTAAAGAACCCATCATCCAGGGCGATCCCCGCATTAAAATCTTTTATTTCGTATGCATCATATATGATTTTACCCATAAACATGTTTCCATTGAGATCCATCTTTTCATACACATTTTCATGTTCCAGTGCTGAAAGCTTTCCGTTTATATCTAGATTAACAACACCTTTGCCTGTCATGTTAACATCCACCGGAAACAGCCCGGCAAATTCTTCGGTAAGCTTGTCAAGGTCCATTTCCATGTAAAGTTCGTAATCAACATTCATTTCCTTACTTAAACCTGCAATCCCTCCCTTAGATTCCATTTTGAGGAATTCAGATTCGATATCCATTTTTTCAATATTCACAGAATCTTCTTTAATCTTATAGTCAAGTGTATGTAAAAGTTTAAGGTCAAGGCCGGATATCATGCTATCTTTAAGAGGCCCACCGGTCGCGTTTATACTGTCTAATGTAGTTATTCCATCCAATGTTACCCCTTCTTCGATGTGACCGCTTGCATTGATTTCTGTATTGATCTGCCCATTAACATTTAACCCTTCAGGCAATGATACAACACCCTGGAGACTCTGTGTAAGTTTTTCAATATTACTTGACAGCAGTATGCTTAAGTCGATCTCCCCGTGATTGATTACCGTACCGGAAGTCTTTATTTCTGCAAAGCCTGTATTCACGCTGAGGTTGCTTAATTCAAGATCACTGTTTTGTATATCATAAACTATATTATGGTTTATAGTAATCTCCGACTCCTTGACCGGACCCATTGTCTCCATCTTTACGTAAAGATTCTTTAGGTCTGTTTTGCCTTTCACTTTTATTACACTTTCCCGTCCTTTAAGGTTTATGTTTGATTGTAGCCGTCCTGCAATTTCTGTTTTGTCAGGCATGAGCCCACCAATTTCATTCATTAGTTTTGTAATGTCTAAATCCAGAAATATCTTAAAATTCAAATTCCTTGTACTCTTTAAATCAGTAACCAGACCAGCCAGAAACATTTCTAAAAAAGTTGAATCAATTCCGATCTTGTATATGGTAATCTTATCGTTTGTTATATCTATGTCTGCCTTTTGTGTCAGTGTAATATTTGGTTGCCGTATGGGGTTATTTTCAAGTGGCCCACCTGAGACATTGAGATTTGTAATTTCTGTACTTCCCTCTATACCTATCGTTTTTTCAAGTTGTCCATCTGCTGTAATCTTCGAATTGATGGATCCTTCTACCTCCATACCTTTAGGCAGTCCCAGCATTCCCGCAAGATTTCCGGTGAGTTTCTCCAAGTCTACATTCATTGAAAAATCAAGACCGGTACCGCCTTCTCCGCTAAATTTTGCCATATCAAAGTCTGTTGTTATCAGGGCAAAACCGGTTTTCATATTAAACGTTCCTTTTGCATTTCCAGGATCAATTTTTCCGTCTTTTGCCAATGAAACGTTTAAGGAGATATCCGCATGTTCTACTTCCCCTTTTGCGTCAATGTCAAAAGTGGTATTTAACTCAATTGGCTTATCCAGGGAATCAATATTTAAAGTAGTATTAAAATCCTTTATACTTGTTTCTTCCTGTAGTTGATGATCAATGAACGTGAATTTTCCGTTGCTGACTTTTGCTTTAATTTTGAGATCCGACAAGAACGCTGGAATAACCAGGGGTGCATGCTCCGGTTTCCCACCAGATTTTCTGGTTACTCCAGAGGAAGGTTTTTCAACTATTCCGGGAGTGGGTTGTGAAGCTACAGACGTACCATTATCTTCGTAATTAAACACGCCTTGCTTGTCTTTCTGTATAACAATCTCCGGGCTGTCAATTATCAGATCATTTATTCTTATCTGTTTTTTAATAAGCGGCATGAAATCAATATTACAGAGTATCCTTTTTACCTTTACAAACGTATCCCCAGGGAGATCATCTCTCTCTCTGATATGAATATTTTTTATGTCAAGTCCACTTGACCAACTCATATTTATATAATCAATCTGGACTTTACGATTCAAACCGGTTTCCAGGCTATTAATAATTTTACTTTTCACCATGCCGGTGGACACAATGGTAGGGATTAGTAGTACTATGATGAGGAGAAGGCCAATTACAACACCGATGGATACACCAACTATCATCGGCCATCTTTTTCTACGCATTTTTACTGTATCAAATTCGTTATTCTTTTCCTGCATATTGTTTCTTATTTTGGAGGGTTTGAAAAATCATGCTATTTAATCACCAATACTCTGCGTGATTGTTATAGTGTTTGCTGTAGTAAATAAATGTTGGAGACTAATTTAAACGAAGTGCAACTGTGAAGATTTTATACGGTTTGTAGTCTATTTTAGTACTTATGTAATGTCAAGGTAATTCCAATGGCTATCATTTCCTACAAAAACTTGACTTTTATCATAATTTTATGCAACTAAAAGGAGAGTTCTTTCTTTAATATACAAGTAGAATTTACAATGGGAATTTGACAGACACCTACTTCTAAGCATTTTTTATACAAATATTTACGTAATAAAGCAGAAAAGTTTATAACGTATACACCGGTATCGTTCCCTCCAAGTAATACTTTTATTGCGAATGTTTGACAAATAGATCAAATGGCTTTTTGGCATCCATATTGCGAATTTTACACATCCTGTATAAAAACCAGGCGGTCTTTCAAGGACAGGAAGATTTGATAAAATTACGGTTTAGTGTTTTCTGACACTAAATTTATTTAAAGTTAATAAATGGAATTAGAAAAATCACCAGATTATTTCCCCATTGATTCGAGTAGTTTGAGAGCGGATACAAAAATTGGCTGTGACCTTTACTTGCTTGTAAAAGGCAGTGCAGGCAGCCGATATATTTTGTATTGCAGAGGAGACGCTGTATTTGAAAATAGTAAAAGCGAAATGCTGCTGGAAAAAAATATCAGCCGTCTCTTCATTAAGAAAGATGACCAGCAGAAATATTATGAATACCTGGAAACTAATTTTCAAAATATTATATCTGATACGAGACTTTCTTCCGACGAAAAAACGAAGATTGTACATAGCGCCGCTACAAACCTTGTAAAAGACCTATTTAATGATCCGCGAAGCGGAAGCATCGAAAGGACTAAGACGTTCGCTTATAACATGGTTGATTTCGTCCTGAAGGATAGCCATGCCGCACATAGCCTACTTAAGATTGCAGTACATGAATATTATACTTATACACATTCTGTAAACGTAGCAAGCGTTGGGACTTTGTTTGCAAAGAGCATAGGCTTGGAAGAAGATGACCTGAAAGGCTTTTGTTCCGGCATACTCTTACATGATATAGGCAAGACCAGGATAAGCACTGATATCTTGAATAAAAAGGGAAAATTGACTAAAGAGGAAATTGAAATAATGAAAAAACACCCTGAATTAGGGGCAGAAATTTTAAATGAAACAGGTATTGAGTTTAAAGAGGAGCTTATAATAACTTTACAGCACCATGAGAACGATGACGGATCCGGTTACCCGAATGGACTTAATACGGGAGAGATCCATCTATCCGGTAAAATCGCACGTATAATAGATGTATACGACGCATTAACCACGAAAAGATCGTATGCAGATGCGGTAAGACCTTTCGCTGCCATTGTGGAGATGAATAAAAAAATGTTACATTGCTTTGACAAAGAACTGTTTAAAGAGTTTATACAATTTTTAGGGCCTTACGATCCACGTAAAGAACAAAGGACGTACATCTACGCATAGCGAAAAACTGTTAGAAAAAATATCAGCAGGCTTTTTATTAGAACGTGATATCAGAAGAAATATTATGAATACGTAGAAAGTAATTCTCAAGAGATCATAACTGATGCACAAATTCCTTCTGATGAGAAGGCAAAAATTGTGCATAGTGCCGCTAGAAATCTTATTAAAGACCTCTTTAATAGTCCGAGAACGGGAAATATTGAAAGAACAGGGACCTTGTGGTCAACTGGGGAAGGCAAAGGTAACATACTACTATCCGGGTAAAAAGAGGTTAATAAAAACCTTTCCCGATGTTCATATTTTAATCAAGCCTCTAAATCGCCCCCATCTCCCCTCTACTGCCCATCTTCTCCTGTAAAATGACACCCGTCAGTACTTAAATGGAAGTCTCTCGTTTTTCTGTCTACCGGATATGAATAGTCAACCTTCCCACAATGGGATATAATTGATGTTAATTGATAACAGTAAAACTTATCTAACTAAAAACCATGAATTTACCATAGTATTTTATTTGCATTTTTACATTAAGGGGGTTAAATTTACGCTTGATAATCATAAAATTACAATGCGGACATGCAGGTAAGTCATACACACCCGTTCATAAAATACCGGAAACGGTCGCTATCCGCAACCACACGCAAAGTTGCTTGGCAGCAGAAGAACTGTTTTACAAGGGGATAACTGAGCTCATGGATTAGTATTCCCTGACAATAAATTCAAAGTGAGAATATCGTATGGAATCCAATATACCACCAAATTTTGTACCAATCAGTCCTAATAGTTTGAAAACGAATACTACGATTGGCTGTGATATTTATTTACTTGCTGAGACGAAGAGTGAGGTCAGATATGTATTATATTGCAGGAGAGATGCCGTCTTTGACGAGGCTAAAAAATCAATATTAGTGGCACAGCAGATTAAAAGCCTTTTTATAAAAAAAGAGGAACAGCAAACTTTTTATGATTACCTGGAGAAAAATTTCCACCATATCATATCCGACACAAGTATTCCTCCTGACGAAAAAACAAAAATCGTGCATGGTGCTGCCACTAATCTGGTCAAAGATCTCTTTGAAGATCCGCGATCCGGAAGTATTGACAGAACTAAGGCGTTTGCTCACAACATGGTCGATTACGTCCTTCTTGACACTAAAGCCGCACAAAGTCTGCTTAAGATAGCAATCCATGAATATAATACTTATACTCATTCTGTGAATGTTTCAGCCATAGGAACTTTGTTTGGGCAGAAGATTGGTTTGGGAGTAACAAACTTAAAGGGACTTTGTGCAGGTATACTCTTACATGATGTTGGCAAGACAAAGATAAGCACTGATATCCTGAATAAAGAGGGAAAATTGACAACAGAGGAATTCGAAATCATAAAGAAACACCCTGAATATGGAGCAGAGATTTTGGATGAAACAGGTACTGAGTTTAAAGAGGAACGTATTGTAACCATACAGCATCATGAAAATAATGATGGTACTGGTTATCCATATGGTCTGAATAAAGATAAGATCCATCTATGTGGAAAGATTTCCCGTATTATAGATGTATACGATGCATTAACTTCAAAAAGATCGTATTCAGATGCAATAAGGCCATTCAACGCTCTTGTGCAAATGAAAGAGACCATGCTTAACTGCTTTGATTCCGAGCTTTTTATGGAATTTATACAATTTTTAGGACCATACGATCCACGTAAGACCCAAAGAAAACCATATAAATGGGATACCTGACAAAATTTGTATCTTATTTAATTTGTATATTTAAGGAGTGTAAACAAAAATGCAGGATATAAAAAAAGGGAAGTCTATTACGAGGGAATTGATAGACTTTATTAAGGATTCAAGCGTAATAAATCAATTAAATATAACACCAAAAGAACTCCGTATAGGTGTATTTTATACTGGCGTTGTTTTAAGGAGCGGACATGCGGGTATGTCATACACACCTGTTCAGGAAATACCGGAGGCGGTATGCTGTCCGCGATCACACGCAAAGATGCCAGCAGCAGGAGAACTGCTTAACAAGGAGATAACCGAGCTCATGGATTATGCGCTTGATGACAATGCCCTTAAAGCGGCCGTTGGTATGGCAACATTAAACGCGCTTTCTGCCGTCCTGCTTGCTGACGATAATTGCAAATATAAACCGACAGCATACGGTAACGCCCTTGAGCTGATAGATATCACCTGCAATGATACTGTCGCAATGGTGGGTGCCTTTACTCCCTTTATCAAGAAAATCAGTGAAATTACGGAAAAACTATTTGTAATTGAAAAAAATCCGAAGGTTGTCGGCAAGGATGATACATTCAAGATAGAATCAGCAGACCGACTTGAGGAGATAATACCTCAGGCAAATATATTAATTATTACTGGTGTTACACTCATAAATCACACACTCGGTCCGATACTGGATCTTGCAGAAAAAGCAAACGAGATAGTTGTAGTTGGTCCCACGGCAAGTATCTATCCTGAACCGCTCTTTAAAAGAGGGGTAACCGTTATGGGAGGAGTAAGGATTACCGACGCGGCACGGATGATACACCTTATTGGTGAGGCGGGCTCCGGATATGACTTTTTTGATACATGTGCTGATAAGGTAATAATGCGTAACGAAATAATTCCTGTTAAATAATGTAAAAACGGTTACATGAAGGAAAAATATTTGACAGGAACCACAGGATAAACTAGGATGAAAGCTGCCCACCATCAAACAGAATCAGATCTTGTAAATCCCGTCAAAAAGCAAGGCATTCTCACTAAACCAACAAAATGAACTATAAACTACTTAATCAGTTTAATGTCAGTAATAAAAGAGTGTTCCTGCGGACAGATTTTAATGCACCAATAGTAAACAAAAAGGTTCTTGATGATTCAAAGATCAAGGCCCACCATACCACCATTGACTACTTAGCGAATAAAGGTGCCAGAATTATATTAGGTACCCATGTTGGCAGACCAAAACCGGATGAAGCTGATTCTAGAAAAGAGCTGATCCACAACTACCCGGACACAGATGCAGAAATAATCTTTAGATATCTAAAAAAAATTTATGGAGATAAAATATCATTTATTGATACAAGTATTGGAGAAGAGGTAAATGGATGCATCAACAACTTACCCCAGGGGCATATACTGCTACTCCAGAACTTAAGATATGAAAAAGGGGAACAATCCAGAGTTGAGAATGAAAAACTGGAATTTGCAAAACACCTCTCTTCTTATTTTGATCTTTATGTCAATGATGCCTTATCTGTCTGCCAAAATGGAGACGCGTCCGTATCTTATTTACCCCAATTAAGCAAAAATACCGCTATCGGTTTTTTATTGAAGGAAGAAATAAACCGTATGGAAAAACTTATCAAACCGGAACTTCCTGCTGCCGCATTTCTGGGTGGGTTTAAGGTAAAGGATAAAATTGGAGCTTTGCAGAAATTACTGGAAAAGGGTTTTGAGATTTTCATCGGTGGTGCGATGAGAAATCCATTTCTAAAATCCCAGAATTATAATATCGGCGGATCAAAATTAGATTCCGGCTTTGATGATATAATCCACAAATTGATGAATGATTTTCGAGATAAAATCCATATACCTGTAGACGTCAGGGTAGGGGAGATGAAGAGCAAGGATAAGCAAAAAGTAAGTAATTTACGATACGTAAACTTTTTAAAAAATGAAGAAATTCACGCGAATGAGGAAGCGTTAGATAATGGCCCTGAAACCATGAAATTGTACAAAGAAAAAATAGAACAAAAGGGCATAAAAACTATGCTTGCGAACGGCCCCTTTGGCTTAATAGAGAACAGATCTTTCAGGTTTGGAACTTATCAAGTGGCAAGGATCTTTCTTGAAAATGAGCAGGCTTTCAGAGTTTATGGCGGCGGAGAAGTAAATCATGGATTTAATCTGTTTTCAAAAGAGTTCAAGATTGATGCTGAAAAACTTGGTGATCAGTGTAATGCCGGGAATGGCATGTTGCAATACATTGCAAACGAAGGAGACCTGCCCGGACTCAGAGCTTTATCATGCAGATAAAGAAAAGAAGGATTACCTATATGGACACAAATTTCTGCAGAATAAATACAGATCACAAAAATTAAAAAGTGTATGGACTTGTTTCCCCTCCTTGGGAAGGAGGGGATTAAGGGGTGGTTCCCCTCTATTCATTAAGAATTTAGAAAAGCCCCTATTAATCCTGCCTAAATGTAATAAGCATCTTCAGCCCAGAAGGTCAAGAGCTTCCAATGGTCTTTTAATCAGTTCTTTTGCCCCGCTCTCCTTTAATTTCTCCGCTGATCGAAAACCCCAAAGCACCCCTACCGGAAACATTCCTGCATCTATAGAGGTCTTCATGTCAGTCTCAGTATCTCCGAGATAAAGGAAATCTGAAGGTGAAATGTCCAGTTGCTCTGCAATCTCCAGCGCGCCTGCCGGGTCCGGCTTCCTGGGTACGTCATCACGCTGACCAAAGACCACATCAAAATCCCAATCAGACAGAAAACCATCCATGCATTTCAGTGTATATCTATGCGGCTTATTAGAGAGTACTGATATCTTCAGCCCTCGGGAAGTAAGTGTATCTAACAACTCAGGAATCCCATCATAAAGCCTTGTCTTTACATTCCAATTCTTATCATAATCTTCCAGAAATGCTTCCAGGCATGAGCGGATAACCATATCTGTTCGCTTGCCTTCGGGTAACGCACGGTTGATTAGATTAGTAGCTCCATCACCCACAAAGCGGCAGTAAGCATCCCTATCGTGAGTAGGAAAGCCACTCTGCACTAAAACACGATTTAAAGAGTCACCCATATCTTCAATAGAGTCAAGCAGCGTTCCATCAAGATCAAAAAGTACGGCTTTATATATCATTGTATGCCTTTCTACAAATCAGTTTATTTTAGATGTTGAATTGTAGTATATTTATTCTAATTTGTAAATTCTTTACAACTCATTTTCTGCTACATTACTATACTATCAGGTAATTATTGGGGGAGTATTACCGATCAAATAAAATAGATTGAGAGCTGGAAACCGAAAACTAAAACTGTACTAATCGAACTTTTTTTATTACTATATTGCAAAAGAGAAAGAGCTTCAGACTATACACAAAGAGGAAGTTAGAAAATTGAAAGAACAATTTTAATTAAGGAGGGTTTATTATGGAGTCACGAAAGATTATTATAATTGCTATTTGTATTCTGGTATTTCCATTTGGCCTAATATCTCTCTTCTGGTGGAACAAAAAAACATAGCGACTGTTTTCTTAACTACAGTTTTTACGTATGCTAGTCGTTGATTAGTACAATAATTAAATATGTTTTACACGTTTGCTTCAGTAATTTGCATTAGTATATTGAGCATTGCATTTAGTGTCAGTCCATAACGTACTAAAGTAACAAACCGGCATGAATCATAGTTATAAATGCCATAATCAATTAAAGAGGAAAAAGAAATGGATATTTTTAATTCGATTGGACTTTTGTTAGGCGGGTCGTGGGCAGCCGGGATTAACCTCTATATGAGTATGGCAGGTTTAGGGATTGCCAGTAGGATGGAGTGGATTAAACTTCCCGAAAACCTGGATATTCTGTCGAACCCTATTGTCATCGTTATTGCCTTAACTCTTTTCGGTATCGAATTTGTCGCGGACAAGATCCCCTATGTTGATTCGTTATGGGATTCTGTTCACACCTTTATCCGCCCTCTCGCGACATCGGCGTTAGGATATACCGCTATGGCAGATTCAGGAATGATAGTTCAAGTTCTCATTGCTACCCTGACCGGCACTATCTCCCTTGAGTCTCATCTGACAAAGGCAACAACCCGGGTGGCGATAAACGCGTCTCCGGAGCCTATTACCAATTCCATTGCAAGTGTTACGGAAGATGTAACGGTGGCAGGAACTTTATACTTAATTATATGTCATCCTGTTGTAGCCGCAGTGTTAGTAACCATTTTTATCATCATTTCCATCTGGTTTTTAAAGAAGATGTTCAAACTGCTTAAAAAAGTTTTCAATTTTTCCGGTAGAAAAAAAATAGCCCTCGAAACAGGAACATAAATAAAAATACAATGTTTTATAATCCCCATTCTTTACTCGAATAAAAGTGCCAAAACAGGAAGAAGAATCAGCAGTGGAATTAGTGCGGCTTAAATGAAGTGCCAGGCTGGGTTAGTGGAAGGTTACTCATTTTTTCCTGATATTGATGAGTTACGAAACAAATTCATATAAAAACGAATAGAATTCTTTTGGCTTATCAATCATGAGCCAATGAAAAGCATCATCAAAGACCTTATATTCCAGACTATTCTCTTTCAGAAAATCAATTGTCCCGGAAGATACACTTTCCGTTCCATAACAAAATATCTTTGGTATGGAGAGCGAACAGTATATCCGGCCTGTTTCACTCCTGTACCTTCCCGGCAATGCCGTACTCCTCTGACATAATTCCAGGGCGTTGGCCAGGAATGCTTCCGGGCGGCAATAACGTAAAGAGGAGTGGTATCTTTTGCATGAAGAATATTTTCGTCCCCAATCATCAAGGACCTTTGTCTGCATAAACTCGTCATAAAACCAGTGGGTGAAATTGCCGTTCTCTGCCGCTTTTACCGCTTCCTGTGAAATGAACAGATCATATTGAGTTAAACCTCCTTCAATGTTTACGAATTTCACTATTTTTTTATTTTTGTATGAGGAGCACAAAAGAGTTGCGATGTCACCACCCATGGAATGTCCTATAACGATTAAGTCATGAATTTTAAAATACTCGATTATCTTCCATAGTTTTTCTCTATGAGCCTCAAAGCCATAATCTCCATCTGCGGCTTCTGAACTTTTACCATACCCGATCAGATCGGGGACAATGATGTTACAATTATCAAACCACCTATCTACAAACACTTCCTGAAAACATTGCCCGGATTCACCCAGCCCGTGTACAAATAACAGGGTCATTCTGTTGGACAATATTTCATTATGCCTGATGTAATTGAATTCGTTTCCTTCTTTGAAGAGTGTTTTTCCCATTGTAACCATTCATGACCATTTGTAGCATCATTAACCATTATGAAGGTGATAGATTCCCGTTTTTCGGTACGAACAACTTTACAACTATGCCACAATTAAAAACGTCTAATATGTCATTCTGAACGAAGCGAAGTGGAGTGAAGAATCCTCTTGTTTGAAGGCCAATTAATTTTTTGGTTAGTTATTTGGTATACTGAGTCGAGATTCTTCGGTCGTTCCTCCCTCAGAATGACATGCTGTTGGTGTTGCGAAAACAAAACCTGTACAAAGGGAGCTATTTTAATGTTCCGGTGCTGTTTCAATCTCTATAGCCGGTCCAACGCCTTCCGGCTCCCGTACCAAGTCAACCATATTTTGAACCTTTTTGCCTGGTGCTCTAAAAAATAGAGTGAGAATTAAGGTTATGACAAAATTCAGTAGCATTCCTACAGTACCGATACCCTGTGGATTGATGCCTATCTCAAAAATGCCGAATGTCCATGGATCCATCTCGAAGAAAACACAGGTAATAATATAATAGGCGGTGAAAACAATACCTACCAGCATTCCGCATACTGCCGGAACAGTACCTACCCGTTTGTTAAAGATGCCCAGAACTATTGTTGGGAAAAAGCTCGCTGCTGCAAGGCCAAAAGCGAAAGCAACCACCTGACTGACAAATCCCGGTGGGTAGATACCCAGGAGACCTGCAACTACTACTGCAAAACCAATAACCGTTCTTCCCAAAAGAAGACGTTGTTTCTCAGTAGCCTTCGGATTAATAACACGGTAATAGAGGTCGTGCGAAATGCTTGCTGAAATGACCAGTAGCAATCCGCTTGCAGTTGACAACGCGGCAGCCAACCCTCCTGCAGCAACCAATGCTATTATCCAGTCAGCCAGCTCCGCCATTTCAGGAGTGGCAAGCACGATAATATCACGGTCTGGCCCGGAAAGCCCTTTCTGTCGCATCACGATTCTGCCATCATTGCCTTCGGTGCCACCTGTATCAATCCATTTCTGATGTGATCTGTTTATAACAATCAGATCGTTGGTAGTAAGTTTGCCATTTCGAAAAATTTCGTTATCTACACCTGCACAATATCTGACCATACCGTCACCATCATCCATCCAGAGTATCAACCCGGTTTTCTCCCAATTTTGAAACCAGTCCGGTAACTGTTCTACCGTTTTCCCATTGAGGCTTTGTATCATATAATATCGTGCGAATGCAGCAGTGGCAGGTGCAGTAAGATATAGCATTGAGATAAACAGGAGCGCCCAGAACGCACTCCATCGTGCCGCTTTTACTGACTTAACCGTATAGAAACGCACTATTACATGCGGCAGTCCGGCCGTGCCAGCCATTAAAGCCAGTACCACACAAAAGACGTTTACCTTGTTCCAGCTTCCAACGAATGTGTCGGTGTATCTGTCGAAGCCCAGATCTACCTGAATTTGATTGAGTTTCTCAAGAAGAGCAATACCATGCGTACCGGCTATTTCTGGTTCAAGTGTACTTCCAAGTCCTATTTGAGGAATCGGATGGCCAGTGAGTTTGATACTGATGGCAATTGCAGGGATAAGGAAGGCTGTTATTAACACCCAATATTGAGCAACCTGTGTCCATGTAATCCCTTTCATCCCGCCGAGTGTTGCGTAGATAAATACAATTACCATACCGATAATGACACCAACGTTGACGTCTACTTCGAGGAACCTGCTGAAAACCACTCCCACACCTCGCATCTGTCCGGCCACGTAAGTGAAACTCACGAAGATCGCACAAACGACGGCAACCAGGCGTGCAACGTTAGAGTTGTAACGATCACCTATGAAATCCGGTACGGTGAAATGACCAAACTTACGCAGGTATGGAGCTATCAGTAATGCAAGCAGGACATATCCACCTGTCCAACCCATGAGGTAAACACCTCCGGTATAACCCATCATCGAGATGAGCCCCGCCATTGAGATATAGGATGCAGCACTCATCCAGTCTGCCGCAGTAGCCATACCGTTGGCAATAGCTGGCACTCCCCTGCCAGCAACATAAAAACCTTTCGTATCACGCACTCTACTGAACCAGGCGATTGAAAGATACACAGAGAAGGAGATACCTACGAAGATTAATGTCCAGGATTGTATGTTCACCGCTCAGATCTTTCCCTCTTTTCTCAGTTGCTCCAGTTCATTGTGATGTTTCGTATCGAGCCGATTCATGAGCAAACAATAGGCGAGTATCAGAAGGACAAAAACAATGATGCTGCCCTGGTGAGCAAACCAGAAACCCAGAGGAAAGGCGGTTCCAGGCAGCTTATAATGATTGAGTCTGTCCGCAAATAGCACACCACATCCAAGTCCCACAGCTGCCCAAATTGACAGCAAAACTATAGTGAATGTGATATTTTTTCTCCAATACCGTATGAGCGAAGCATGTACCGCGGACTTATGAAGATCAGAATTGGGTCCCTGTTTATTACCTTTTTGTCTTTGTGTGATTATTGTTTTTGACACAACCGTTTCCTGATTTGATTTTAAGGTTACAAGTTAACACATAAATCGTAACCCGAAACATTTTAACTATCTGCAATTTGGGTGTAATTTTACACACTCTAAGCACAAAATTGTAGTATAATCATAAAATTTAATTTAATCCGTACAGAAAGTACAGATCGAGAAATGAGTGAACCTCTTAAAATATTGACACTGGAACCTTATTACGGTGGCAGTCACAAGGCATTCTTGGAAGGTTGGATGCAATACAGCCGTCACGATTGGACAGTACTAAGTCTACCGCCATGGAAATGGAAATGGCGTATGCGTCATTCGGCCATAACCCTGGCTAGTCAAACAGACGAGAAAATACGAGAAGGGGGAAGATGGGATATCATTTTTTGTTCAGACATGCTTAATCTTGCTGAGTATCTGGGACTTGTCCCTCCTTCTATACAAAAGCTTCCGTCCATCGCTTATTTTCACGAAAACCAATTGACTTATCCGATTGCACATCCACAGGAATTCGATTTTCATTATGTGCTGACTAACCTTATAACCGCCCTGGCTGCCACAGAGGTATGGTTCAACTCTTTGTACCATCAGGACATTTTCTTAGATGAACTTCGAGGTTTTCTGAAACGCATGCCGGATTTCCAACCATTAGAATCCGTTGATGATATTCGAAGCAAATCTCTTGTTCGATACCCGGGAATCCATCAGTTACCAAAGAGGGGAGAAAGAACTCCCGGCCCTATGAGAATAGTATGGGCTGCAAGGTGGGAGCACGACAAAAACCCGGAACTTTTTTTTCATTCACTTCGGATTCTAAAAGCAAAGAAAATTAAATTCAGGATCAGCGTTATGGGAGAACAGTTCAGGCAGAGCCCTGATGTCTTTGACTCTGCAAGGAAGGAGTTTGCAGATCATATAGATCGATGGGGATATCAGCAGGAGCGTCATGACTATGAAACTGCCCTATTAGATGCTGATCTCTTTGTGTCTACTGCGGATCATGAGTTTTTTGGATTCAGTGTACTTGAGGCAGCAGCAGCAGGGGCATTTCCGCTTGTTCCCGAAAAACTGGCTTATCCGGAAACACTGGAACGGGATACTGGCAACGAAGACTTTTACTTTAACGGCGGAGCAGAACAATTGGCCGAACGGTTGATTCAATTGTCTGATAAAATCAAGAACAACAACCTGTGGGATGGGAATCCTGACCGTGCAGTCCGCATCGTAGAAAAATTCTTCTGGAAGACAAAAGCAGGCTTACTGGATCAGGAACTGGTTAGAATTTCCAACTTGTCTGCCAAAGAGAAAACAGATACTTGACAAGTGTCTCGTGACACGTTATATATATCCCAATGATTAAGTCTTTTGCGGATAAGCATACACGTGATATCTTCATTACGGGGAAATCAAAGAGATTTCATCCAAATTTAGCAAGAAAGGCTATTCGTCGTTTAGAGTACGTAGACTTGGCCATCTACCTCTCTGACTTGAAGGTCCCACCGAGTAACCGGTTACACGCTCTCAGTGGTGATCGCAAAGGGCAATATTCAATTAGCATAAATGATCAGTGGCGTATCTGTTTTCGGTTTGAAAACGGTAACGCTTATGAAGTTGAGATAACTGACTATCATTAAGAGGGAGTTACCATGAACATTCCAAATACAGGAAAACGAAAAAGGCAACCCACACATCCTGGTGAGATGCTGCGTGAAGATTTTATACCTGACTACAACATGAACGTATCGTCTCTCGCAAAGGCCCTGGGCGTTTCGCGGCAGACGATTAATGAAGTATTGCGTGAACGAAGGGCGGTAAGCCCACCAATGGCTTTGAGGCTGTCTCGTTTTTTTGGAAACAGCCCGGAGTTTTGGCTGAACGCACAACATGCTGTAGATTTATGGCAGGCAGAGCGAGATCATTCGAAAGAATTATCCAATATACATCCACTGGCAAAAACTTGAAAAACTCGCTTATCCGGAAACACTGGAACGGGATGCTGGCAACGAAGACTTTTACTTTAACGGCGGAGCAGAACAATTGGCCGAACGGTTGATTCAATTGTCTGAGAAAATCAAGAACAACAACTTGTGGGATGGCGATCCTGATCGTGCAATACGTATCGTTGAGAAATTCTTCTGGAAGACAAAAGCCGGATTATTGGACGAGGAATTGAAAAGACTAATTTAACGCTGAGAGCGTAGAGGAAGGATAGATGCTAGAAGCATGAAAATTTACGATTTCATTCATTTGATCTTTAAGCATTGATTTGACATTTGGATTTGATTCATCGATCTATCGCGAGGATTTTTCCAATTTTTCAAGATTAAAGACCGGATCCTGTCCTTCTTACCATTGCACATCTCCTTTCTTTTCATCTTCTCCTTTCTGATTAAAAAATTAAGGGATAATGTTTTTATTTAAATAATGCGCTATTCTTAAAGTCAGATTTCTTCGATTGTATTGTTTTTTCAAACGGAGGAACATCTAATCCATCTGGATAAATTATTTTTTTAACCCATTTATAGTAGAAATTGGCTACATCCAATGCCGTATCAAATTTTGGAAATATCTCCCTGCTATCATATTCGATATGTGCTGTATTCTTATCTCTAAATGCTACCATTCTTTTTTGGTATGATTTCCATTCATTTTCGGTAAGACGTGTGTATTCTAAAAGTCCACTACGAAACTTTTCTATTTGGTTTTTGGTATCTGCTGTGAATAATTTTTTCCAATGTGTTTGTTCGTTATTTCCATGATTACCAAAAACCATGCACCATAAAATAACTGCTTTATAACCATGTGCATCGGTAGTGTATGCCCAAAATTCTGATTTATTATTTAACTTATTTTTATCTAAACATTCCCATAATTCTCTATAAAAAGTCAAATGGATAACAAATCTTTCTACTGTCCTGAACTGGACTTGAAATATTTTATCATTATAATTTCTCATTTCGATTCTCCTTTCTGATTGAAAAATTAAGGGATAAAGCGAATATTGATTGTCAAACAAGGAATGACGAATAACTAATTTAGCTACTGATTAACACGGATAACTTTTTGCTTTAAAAAGGTTCATTGGTACTGGTGAATGCCATACGACCGTTTTTTGACGGGTGGGTGATAATCAACTCTTTAGCATGCAGATTTAAGCGATCTGCCATTGAGTGCGCAGCTTCATGTGCATAAAGCTCATCACCAAGGATCGGATGTCCCATGGCCTGCATATGTACTCGAAGCTGGTGTGTACGTCCCGTAGTTGGTGACAATTCCACAAAGCAACTATTTTCAAACTGTTCAATAATTCTCCAGTGAGTCAATGCATTTTTTCCCAGTTGGTGATCAACAATCTGCAGGGGCCTCCGCTCCCAATCGCAGCGCAAGGGAAGGTCAATCACTCCGGATTGTTGCTTGGGCTGGCCATACACTTTTGCAACATACGTTTTTTCGGTTTCCCGGTTTTCAAATTGACGGCTCAGTACGCGGTGAGATTCCCGGTTTTGTGCAATAACCATGAGGCCGGAAGTTGCAAAGTCCAACCGGTGAACAATACGTGCTTCAGGAAAAAGCTTTTGAACACGGTGAATGAGACAGTCCTGTTTATCAGGAGCTCTACCGGGTACTGACAGCATATTTGCCGGTTTGTCTACAATGATAATCTGTTCATCATTATAGACGTATTCTATATTACCCATTGGTGGAGGCAGAACCTCGTGTGTTATATTGAATATATGAGACATCGTATTTGAAAGACATTAAGTGCAGAAAAATATATCACCAACCTCTCTTTCGAGAGGATTCCAGTATTGGAGTCCTCTCGAAAGAGAGGCCTGCAGTTAAGTAGGAGAGTCAATAATCTAATCAGGATTATACGCCCATGTCGGCACTCCAAATTTGCCTTTTGTATTTATTACTTTATCGAAATTTCCATCTCCATCATTATCAATGATTATATAATCTACCGGCCTCTCAGTATCACTGTCAATGCCGTATGAATATATTTTATCATTAACTGACAGCTCCTGGATACGACCGCCATCTTCTGTTAAATATATCCTGAGCCTTGATTCCCTATCAGTTTTCTCCCTGTTAACACTCATCTCCTTGTTAACAACTAATTTCAACTTGCTCGTGTCGGGAACCTTGTATATGTTTAATTTACCAGCAAGGTGTTTAATCCATTTTTTCGTACCTGCGTGGTCCGGTCTCTGTTCAGAACTTTTCAAGAAATACTTAAATGATTGAGAAAATTCATTATTATAAAAATATGCAACCCCCAGATTATATTGAATCGCCGGCACGTCTGGCACTAATTCCAATGCACGCTTGTATATAGCAATTGCATCCTTAAGCCTCCCTTTGTTTTTATAGGCTAATCCTAAGCTGCTAAAAAACAAAACATTGTCGTTGTTCTCATTGTCCTTATGAGGTTCAAGCAGAGCTATGACTTCGTCTGGATAATCATTTGGATTTAATTCTACAGCACGAAGCCCTAACGCCTCATAATCGACAGCACCTGTCTCTTTTGTTTCTTCGTTATCGGCATCTGCACTCTTTTCATCCGACTGTTCTTGCTCGGACGTTATTCTCATACCCATTTTAGCCTGTGCAGACGTGTAACAAAACAGCATGATAAAAAATACTTGAATGATGATTGTTTTTTTCATAGTCTCTTCCAAAGATTTTAACAATTGGTGTTGCTGATGGAGTTATCTTTTTATCTTATGAATTTTCCACCACATTAGCTTTTAACACAATCACCCTCATATATCTTAACGTCATGGGGTCTTCAACCGGCCCTATTCCCGTTTCCACAGTAGTCGACTTTCCGGAAGAAAGAATATTGCTTACATCTTTCACTATTTCAAGTGCTTTGCCCTGTGCATCCGGGTAACGTATTTTTATTTTCACGTCACGGACAGGTATTGGAGTAGGGTTGGAAACCGTGATAACAACAAATCGTTTCTTATTCAGGTTGACACGTGTCCTTATGTGATTATTAGGGTTTCCACGCATGTCAAGTCTCACAAATGACTGCGCCGCCTGTCTGCCTGGTTCAGAATTTGATGTAGCAGCATCTCTAAAATATCCCAGTGCTTTCTGCCTGTTACCTTGAGCTAAAGACATATTACCCAAAGCATTTAACGCTGTTGCTGTGGGAAGTAATTTTGTGCTTCTTTCCAAGTCTCCACGAGCTCCCTGCTGGTCTCCCAGTTTCTGTTTAGTTAAACCACGCTGGGCATAGAAATAGAAGAATTCACTGTTAAGTGCCACTGCCTTGTTATAGCTTGTCAAGGCATTCTGGTATTGCTGCTGTTTCATATATACATCTCCGATTAAGGCATGGGAATGTCCTTCTTTGGGCTCACCTAGAATTGCCTGTTGAGCAAGAGCCAGAGCTTCCTGCGTTTTTCCTTCACTCAACGCTTTATCTCCTTTGTCGAGTGCGTCGTAAGCATCTTTTGTTTGAATCAGGTGTGCAATCTTATCCTTATAACGTTGCGTACCCAACTCACCCGACTCCGGCAGGGTTTTAGCTGTCACGCGATTTGCGTCAACACGTTCCTTAGAAGGCGGATGGCTGGAAAACAGTCCCGATAACCAGTCCGTTTCTTTCCCTTTGGATAACCTTACGAATGTTTCCTGCAGGCTTATGGCGGCCCTTGGATCATAACCGGCCCGTGACATATATTTCATGCCATAGAGATCAGATTCTTTCTCAGCATTCCTCCCGTATTTCTGACTAATAAGGCCCGCTGCAGTCTGAGCGCCTTGAACAGCAAGGTTTGCATAACTGGTCCCCTGTGAAGCGATGCCAGCTAATGCGACTGCCCCCTGCAGCATAATTCCACGCTCCATTCCCTGGGCACCGTGTCGCGCTGCAGCGTGGACTATTTCGTGCCCCAATACCGCAGCCAGTTCAGCCTCGCTATTTAGCTCTATCAATAATCCACGATTAACGGCTATTTTCCCTCCAGGCAACGCCCAGGCATTGGGCACTGAGTTGTTAATCACCACAAATTCATAAGGAAGCTTACGATCACTGACGGCAGCCAATTTCTGGCCTACTTCACTCACATATTTAGTTAATTCCGGATCGATCACATAGTCTCCACCTTGCATCTGACGGCTGGGCACGTACTGCTGGCTACCTATCTTAAGCTCTTGAGATTCTGATACTAATCCAAGCTGCCGTTTGCCAGTAACCTGATTAACCGCGCATCCATACAGGGTAATTGAACATAGTGCAAATAAAATAAATAGTTTTCGCATCATGGCTTTAAACCTCCGGAAAATATTAATAATTAGAATGGTATCCTGCCCGGTCATCCTACAACACAAATAGACAATTCCGTAACAAATTGCTTTCTGGCGGCAATTTCAATGCCTCCACTATTAATCGCATTTTGTTTAAATGCAGGTTCTACGCAGATAAATTTTGAATCAGTTGCTTTACGCCAAACGGCCATCCGGTTGAAAACTTCCGGATCTGAAATGATTTCAATTGTTCTCGTGCTTCCTATCGTTACATTTGTTTTTTTCAGTCCATGGTTAATCAGATGCATATCAGGCGTACCCTGAACATGAACAGTCTTCAAACCGTCCTTATTGTCGCTAGTAACCCTGAAGACTCCTGACTCTTCCAGTTCCATTTCTCTATAACCATCCGAGTTGTTGTTCCCTATCTCGGCTTTGGTATTTAAAAAAATTTCCATTGGATTGTCAACGGCAAAGTAAGGATGAACGCCCGGAGCGATAGTCATAATTTCCTGAGAGTTGTTTTCCATGATCAGCTTCATGGTAATTCCATTTCTTATTATAGAGTACTTTACCGTAAACTCAAATTCGAAAGGAAAAACGGCTAAACTGGCCGCATCAGATTTAAGTGCATAGGTAATCGAATCTGCACTTTTATGCTTAATCTCAAAATCCCGGTCACGAATAAAACCATGCTGACCCATTTTAAAATGTTTTCCATTTGCGATCAACTCTCCATTCTCCAGTGGACCAAAATTGGGAAAACAGAGAGGCATTCCACTATGAGAAATATCATGCGGATCATAATACAGTACTTTGCTGCCGGTGTGTTCTAATGAGAGGGCCTTTGCGCCGTGGCTGTCAAGTACAACCGCAATTTCATTATTACTTATGTGACTGGTCGTCCCGATACTTTTTGTCTTCGATAATATTTCCAATATTCTATGTACCTCATCTCTGGAATTCGTATATAGGAATGCGAAGTAATATGGTATTATAATAAGTAAATCAAGACAGATTGTCCAATGCCAAACAATAAGAGATTTAGTCCTTACGTTTTCCAGGAAAAGGAGCAATTGTTTTATGAAATCAAGAAATAATTATCTTAGCCGTTTATTGGTAGTTGTGTTACTGTTTCTGATTTTGCAGACAGGCTGTTCAACAGTGAATCAACCACTTCTATTACCAATGAAAACAGGACTTGGCCTGTCTGAGGTTTCAAATCAGAGTCAATTTCCTGATTTTAGAGATGATTATGACAAAGAACTTTTATTACTATCCATAAGCAGTAGTCTTGAATATTTTAAAAAAATAAAATCTTACCCGAATGCCTTCAGTTCAACAGGTTTTACTCCTGAAAAACAGATAGAAACTTTAGAGTTTTTCCGGGATGGATACATTCGGTCTAAAAATCCCCGGGAGTTGAACGAATTTGTTTCTAAAAACTTCAGAATATTCCAAGCTATTGGGAAGAGATATGAGGGGCAAGTCCATTTTACCGGTTACGGGACTCCCATTTACGATGGAAGTTTAACACCCACAGAACTATTTCGGTACCCACTTTATGGGAAACCTGCAGATTTTAAAAAACCGTATTTTACCCGTCGTGAAATTGAGGAGCGTAACCTATTAAGTGGTAACGAAATTGCCTACCTCAAGTCAAAGTTGGAAGCCTATCTCATTCATGTACAGGGTTCCGGCCAGATCAGGCTGGCATCAGGCAAGGAAATTTATGTCGGATATGCCGGAAATTCAGGGCATTCTTATACGAGCATTGGCCGGTTATTAGTTATGGACGGCAATATCCAGGAAGAAGAGCTGACCCTTCCCGTGTTAATTAAATATTTTGATCGTCATCCTGACAAGTTGGACCATTATCTGAGGCAAAACGACCGATATATCTTTTTTAGAAAAGTACCTCATGCCGTTCCTCACGGTTCTATAGGTGTACCTGTCACCTCGATGCGAAGTATAGCAACCGACAAAAAGGTCTTTCCACCGGGTGGGCTGGCCTTTGCCGTTATAGGAACAGATAGGCCGGGAGGTACCGCCAGGTCTCAGAAAAAATGGCAAGTGGAAAAATCATTCTTTGTTCTGGACCAGGATACCGGGAGTGCTATTAAAACGCCCGCCAGGGCTGATGTATTTTTTGGAATAGGTGATGCGGCCATGTATAAAGCAGGAAATTTAAATACCTATGGTAAACTCTACTATCTTTTAAAGAAATAAAGAAAGACATCAGTTATCACTTAATAAGAGGAGGTCTTCCTCATCTTATTAAAAAACTTCAATAAATAGAAAATGAAAAGAACCGCAATAAAGGCCGCTAAAGAAGCTGCTAAAATAATACTGCATTATTATTCAGAAAACGTAAACGCCATTAGTAAGACAAATACATGTGACCTGGTTACAAAAGCTGATATTGAGTCTGAAAACAAAATCATAAGTATAATAAAAAATAAATTCCCCAACCACTCTATATTAACAGAAGAATCCGGTGAAGAAATACACAAGTCTGATTACTGCTGGGTTATAGATCCGCTGGACGGCACAAATAATTTCTATCATAAATTCCCCATGTTTTGTGTATCAATCGCTTTGTACAAAAAAGGAAAACCTCTGATTGGCGTTGTATTTGATCCGCTTAAGAAAGAATTTTTTTATGCTGAAAAAAATGAAGGAGCATACCTCAATGACAAAAAAATCAATGTTTCAAGCGTTAGGAGCCTAAATAAAGCATTACTGGTTCTAGGTTTTTACTATGAGAGGGGTCTCTTGATGAGGAAAAGCCTTGGTCAGATGAAAAAGTTTTTTTATGAAAACGTCCATGGTATCAGAAGGACGGGTTCAGCAGCGTTGGATCTTTGTTATACTGCATGCGGAAGATTTGACGGATACTGGGAATTAACATTGAATCCGTGGGACTATGCGGCTGGCAGTTTGATATTAACGGAAGCAGGAGGAAGGATTACCGATGTACAAGGGAAGAGATACCATCTGAAGATGGGGAATGTCGCTGCTTCAAATGGGAAAATCCACAAACACATGATAAAAATTTTAAATGAATAAACCTCTTCTTATTTCAAGCCTGCTTTTACTAACCTTCTGCTTACTCTGCGCCTGAGTTAAAGTAATTGGGCCGTATAATATTACTCCCATTACCACGTCACGGCTTAGATCTCAATATCAATTAAGTGTTTTTTCTCATCCAGGTAGTCTGTGAATATTGTCATATCATTCCTAAAACTGCCTGTAAACTCCACAAACACTCCCTGAGGATAATTATTATCATGGTTTATACCAGTGACTTTACCATTAAACTCACCCAGAAGCTTTTCTTCAGGAGGTATGTAAAAATGCATTATTAAAGCAGAGCCTTCGGAAATAGGAGAATCTGTAATAATAAACACCTCTCCTTTGTTTAAATTTAAGACGAAGTCGGAATAGTAAAAAAATTCAGGAAATTCCTCCTCTATTTTTACTGCAAGTTTAACCGGAAAACGGACATGTACAGGGCGGTCGTTCTCCGACACAAATTTATAGATCTCTCCACCCTTATCAACAAATATATTTCCCATGCACTTTAGTGTGTTAATATTAGAGCCTGATTCGTACTTTAAACCTCTTATTTATTACTCTAATTTAATTCTATAATTATCGTGTCTTGCCTCTATAATTTCCTCTATGCCCTCTACGTCTTCCTGCCCGACGTGCTTTTTGGTGTGTGCGATGTATTTTGTCTCTTGTTTCTTATCTCATCTAAATCGCAACACAACATTATTATCAAGCTCACCACCATGACAATACGCCAGTATATCTCCAGCACTATCGCCTGCATATTCTTCCGCATTTTTGCTTGTTAACAGGTTTTGTTTCCCCAGTTCTATAATCCTCTGATCTCTGATCTGATGGAACTCCAGTCTTGCTACGTTATCTATAATTGTTATGGTTCTAAAGGCATGCGGGTACTGGACGGCTGCCGGGGATGCGATATAATGAAGTCCGTTAACAGTCTGAGTCTTTGAGACATGATGATGTCCCATTAGACACGCCTTAACCTGAGGAGCGCCTTTCAGAATGGCATTAACCTCCTGATAGTTCTTCAGGAGGTATTTCTTCTTCCATTTTGGTATATCCCTGTTTCCCCATGTAGGAAGAAGGAGATGATGACTGAGCGTGATAATCATGTCATCTGGATACTTCCTAATCTCTTTCTTAATCCATTTGAGTTCTTCCTTAGGAATTTCTCCGTTATCATGCCCCTCTATAGTAGTATCCAATCCTAATATCCTCAAACCCGGCACAGGTGACAAACTCCACGAATAGTTTCCTACATCAAGTCCGTGGCCTTTCATCTTTCCAGCATACTGTTCCTTTGACAGTGCGATACCGGGAGGAATTGGAGACACCTCACGATTGCCGAATTGTGCAAAATATGGGACCTTAACACTCGACATAATATTCATAAACTCATTAAAATCTTTTGCTTCGGGATCCGTGTTATTTATATTGTCACCGCCGAAAAGAATAAAGTCTATGTCGGGCATATTGTTGACCTGACCTATTACATCCCTGAAGATGTTGAAGCTCTCCTCTTTCAGGGCAGTGCCATTTTTACCGGAGAATGTAACATGGGTATCTGTTATGTGAGCAAACTTGATGTTCTTCTTTCTTCTGACATTTGCCCCATTCTCCTTCTTTGATGTAGTCGTGCAGCCCGCAAAATTCCCAACCAATACACCACCTATGAAGACAGCCTGTCCTATTGCGAGTCCGCGTTTCACGAAATCTCTCCTGCTCAATCCACTCTCTAATCGTGTCGTTGTATTCTGTACCTTTTCATCTTCCATTTTATCTGTCCTTTCCTCTTTACTGGTTATCCTGACGCATAGAAAATTCAATGTCGGCGGGTAAGAAACCCGCCCTACAAAATTATTAAAGTATTTTACGTAGGTCGGGTTTCTTACCCGACATTTCTTATTGGGCAGAACGAAGGATCACCTTGTTTGGGTTAGCCTTCCCAAATAACCCTTTATCTTTTCCGTCTCTTCTATTGTAATAAATTTTTTGGCCGCTTTTGTATCGTGCATGATGTCAATTATGCTTGACCACTGTTCCGGAGTATAAGGATAGGCGTCAATTTCCGGCAGTTCATGGCAGATAGAGCATTTATTACGGAAAAGTTTCTGGCCAATCAGATCCATTTCTTCCTTCTGCTCATCCTGTCGGTATAAATCCTCTTTGTGCAGGTCCTTTGTTACTGTCGTCGCACAGCCGGAGATGAATTGCTGTATAAATAAGAGGCCAACAATCCAAATTATGTAAACATTACAACGCCTTTTCATTTCTCACACTACTATCTACGATATTCAATATTAAATTTCTACAACCACTCTTTTATCTGACTGACAGTCCCTGTCTTCTGGATTTTCCCTTCTTTCATTACCACTATTCTCGTTGCCAGAGAAAATGCTTCTTCCCTGTCATGTGTTACATAAATCATAGTTATGGCAAGTTCTTCCTGCAACCTTAATATTTCTCTCAATAAAACCTGCCTGAGATCGGCATCAAGACTCGACAGAGGTTCATCCATCAAGAGTATCTTTGGGTGCGTTACAAGGGCGCGGGCAAGTGCTATCCTCTGTTGTTGGCCACCGGAGAGTTCTCCCGGATAAGCATTCTTGAACTGAACCATTTGTATTTTCTCTAAGATTGTGTCAATTCGTCCTTTTCTTTCCGTCTTTGGAATTCTCTTAGCCTTCAATCCAAATTCAATATTTTTATAACTGGTCATATGCGGCCAGAGGGCAAGGTCTTGAAAAACCATCCCTACCTGCCTGCTTTCTGGAGCAATAATACTTTTCCCGTTATCTGCTACCGTTTGCCCATCAATAACAAGCCTGCCTTTATCAGGCGGTATAAATCCCGCTATCATCCTCAAGAACGTTGTCTTTCCACACCCGGACGGCCCGAGGATTACAATCCTCTCTCCTCTTTCAATATCGAGTGACATCTCCCTTATAACGGGAATCTTATAGTATGCTTTAGAGACGTTTTCAACTTTAACTATCATTTTTGCTTTTTCAGCTGCAGATCTAAGTTATATATTTTTTCACTAGTCCCAGTCCGCAGAGTGGCAAAAGTGTAATCATGATCATAATCACACACAAGGCCGAAATGACATTATCCGGACTATTTGCCATAAGGGTAAATGTACGTACGGGTAGTGTATCATGGCCGGGAGGATAAACCATCATGGTAATACCGACATCCCTTAAACAGAAGATAAAACAGATCAGCCATGTAGCAATCATACCTCTCTTAACCAAAGGAACAAGAACCTTAAAGATCCTTCGATACCACCCCGCTCCCGCAATTTGTGCCGCCTCTTCCATTGAACGTGATACATAAGGAAATGTTGCTGCCATAACTCTCTCCCCCAGCGCCGTATACTGAGCAATATAACCAAATATGATAATGACCATAGACGTGTATATAAAGTTGGTCCCCTGCGTATTCCATAGACCGGATAAACCAATTCCTATCACTGCACCCGGTAAAGCAAAGAGGAATACCGCTATGGAATCTGCAGCATATGAGAAACGAAGGATTTTACGATCAAGAATATAACCGAGGAAAAAGCCGAATATCACAAGGCATGTAGCACCAACTGAGGCATAAAGCAGGCTCCTCATAATACTGCCTGTTGAACGGATAAATGCCTCAGAATATGCAGAAGGAGAGAGCGATTTACACAGCAACACACACAAAGGGGCAATAACAAAAATAAAAACGAGGATACTTACAACAACCAGGAAATATGATTTTGACTCTCCCAGAGGCACTATCACCATCTCATTTTCTGACCCCATAGTTCTGAAAACAAACGTCTTCCTCCGCAGAAAAAGTCGTTCTATAATTAAGACAACAATTGTTATTACTCCCAGTGGTACTGCTGCAGCCGTAGTCGAGTCAAAATCATAAAATGCGGATAACCGGGTGAAGGATTCAACAGAATAGACATCAAAACGCAGAAAAGATGGCACTCCAAATTCAGCGAGTGTAAGAATAAAGGTAATAAGAGCTCCCAGTGCAATACCGGGAGATATGAGAGGAAGTGTTATCCTTCTCAAGGCTACCGGCCAGGAGCAGTGAAGCAGTGCAGCCTCTTCCATATCCGGATTAACCATGCGCAAATAAGTCATGGTCAGGATAATGACTATTGGAAGCAGTGCTGATACCATCACAAAAAGCGTCCCTGCAAAACTGAAAAGAAGATTTGATGTAAGAATGCCGGTTGCTTCCCCTAAGACACATGCCACAATACCGGCCCTGCCCAGACAATAAAACCACGCAATTGCCAGAATATATGAAGGGATAAGGAGTGGAATAATAAAAATCACTGTAAAGAATCTTCTAAGCGGAAGGTCTGTTTTCGCAAAGAGCGTTCCCAGAGGAACTCCTAATAAAACGGTGATAAAGGTTGTAGCACCTGCCAGTGAAAGGGTGTTAAATAGCAACTTCCATTCTCTATTTGATTGAAATAACGTCCCATAAGTGTTCAGTGAGAATCCGTCATCAACAAAAAAAGATTTAAGGAACATTACTATAACGGGAACAAAACCTATTCCTACAAATAAGAATATCGTTATGTATAGAGTAAGCCTTTTTGCCATTTATTAGCCCTGCAATTCTCTATAATAATACATGAACGAACGTGACGTGAATATTCTATGAACACTGACATGGTCGGAGGTTTTGAAGATTTGAACATCTGTATTTCAGCTCTTCTTACTTGGATTTTCTCTCTCTCGCTTATTCATATCACTATTCTTTCGTCTTCTCCAGGCGAGCGGCAAGAAATCCGGCAAGCAGTCCAAAGAGGTGGCCTTCCCATGAAATACGTGAAAATGTTGGTAACAACCCCCACATAATACCTCCGTAAAGAAAGACAGTAACAAAAGCAATAACAAACGATTTCAAGCTGCGATCATACCAGGCACGTAAAACCAGATAACCGAAGTATCCAAATATCAGACCACTGGCTCCTACGTGATAAGAGGAACGACCAAAAAGCCATAGAGCAGTACCACTTGCAAGAATAATGATAATGGATATTTCTAAAAATATCTGTCTGCCATTTAGCATAACAAATCCACCGAGGACTGCTAATGGAATGGTATTCATCATAATATGTAATAAGCTTGCGTGTAGAAAAGGACTTAAGGGGATTCCTTTAAGTCCTTTTAATGTTCGAGGGAGTATGCCCCAATCGGAAAGACGATGTCCTATTGAAAAGTTAATCAATTCGATTACCCAGATTAATACCACAAATCCAAGAATCCAGTACAAATTCCTTTTTATCTGCAAATCCATTTTATTATATAAATGATAAATAGTCCTTAAATATAGAACGCAAATTTAACTATGATAAGCAAGAAGCATAATTACTTCATAACTTCAGATATTACAAAATACCGTCTTTTTTGCAATTGAGTAATATTAAGAGTAATCTTTGAAGTTACTGAAGTATTTGAGGGAATGAGGATATCATCGATTGAGGTCACCTTTCTCAGCAAAGCGCATGTAAAATAGGTAACAGCCCATTTACCATTAGCTGAAGCCTGTTTGGCTCCCGTGTCAGTGCGGTGTATTTTCTTGCTCTTCAGAAATCATGCTCTTAATTTCACCAGATTTGATTTTAGAAACAACCTGGCTCGTAACTTCCGGCTTCAGGACATAACCAATACCAAGGGCGCCGATAACGACTAATGCCACCCAGAATATTAATGATATACTCTGTCGCAGAATTTTATAAAGCCCGAATAGGGTAATAAGGCCACAAGGGATAAGAATTGCCCACGCTTTAAAATCCAGATTCGATATGTTTACGGTTTCATTCATAATAGTAACAGGTTTCGTATCTCTTTACAGGCAAAGATAATTTACGCTAGTTAGTGTATGTTTCGCAATAAAGCAAGTCAAGAATAAAGTCTGCCTAATTCATCACAAATCAGTAACCCACTATTCTATGTAGGTCATGATTCTTCAGGAAAACTGTTTGATAGTTTTTAATTCTTTTGTCTCGATGCGCTTCGCTTTATATAAATCACAACGAAGCTGCAGGTTCATCCAGAAATCTTCAGAAACTCCAAAAAATTTTGAGAGCCGCAAGGCTGTACTGGGTGTCATTCCACGGCGTTTATTAACAATTTCGTTTATTCTCTGATATGGAACATGGATCTCTTTTGATAGTTCCCTCTGGGTAATACCCATTGGGATTAAAAATTCTTCGAGAAGCATTTCCCCGGGATGTGTTGGTTCACGATGTGTTGGCACACGAATCATTTTATCTCCGCTTATAAATGTTTGTCTTATATCAATGATAGTCAGTAATTTCTACTTTCTCCGGTCCGGAGTCATTCCATTCAAAACTTATACGATACTGATCATTTATTCTATTTCAATATCAAAATAGTTGTCATCTGTATAACAGCAATGCGTTATTGACTGACGACAACTATTTTTCCCGTTATTCATTAGGACTGATAAATCCTATTATCACTATTGCACATACTTTCTTTACACCAATCAATTGCCTTTTGCTTTAATTCCTCATCCTTGTATTCATACCACTCATCATCAATGGACACACAAAATCTTTCATCAGATTTTACACTATTACATTGATCAGTCTACCACAAAGTGTTACACTAAAAAAGTGTATATGCTAATGTCAAAGTGGCTTGGTAAATGGATGCGGAAATCAAAAATTGATAACGAGAGTTTACTATCTGCTATAAAGAACATTGACTCAGAAAATAATGTCGATTTAGGTAGTGGGTTATACAAGGTCAGAGTTGCGAGATTAAATCAGGGGAAAAGCAGTGGCTACAGAACGCTGCTGGTATACAAGCAAGATCGTCTTGCTTTATTCGTATATGGATTTGCAAAAAATGAGCGTGACAACATAAGCTCTAAAGAATTGTCAATATTGAGGAAACAGGCAAAGCAAATTATCGAACTTAATGCGAAGCAGGTTAAACATGCAATAGCTTGTGGTGATTTTATTAAATTGGAGAGCGAAAATGAGAAATAGTATGAAAGAGGCAATAGGAAGCCTTGCACAGGGATTACTCGAATCAGGACTCGGCAGCCCTTTTACAGAAAAAGAGTTGAATGAGTTAGGAGTGAAGATTCCGGAAATAAAAGAGATGTCTCCTGAAAAAATAAAGAGAATTCGTCGGAATGTCAATTTGAGCCAAACGGTATTTGCTCGATTACTAAATATCAGTGTTTCAAGTATCAGGCAATGGGAACAAGGCAAAAGGCATCCCACAGGCCCCACAAAAGTATTACTTGATTTATTGGATAAAGAGCCGCATGCATTGGATTATCGTGTAAAAAGGTCGAATGATAAACTTGCAGTTGCTTGATGACAAGTGGACTTACAATCTTTTATACTAAGACCTTCTTTATTGAGGAAATTATTACTAACAAAATCCATACTTCTAAAAAGACTTCTTTATTCTATCTTTAATTGGAGTTTTCTTCATAATATTGCGGTGACATTATTGCGCATCTTACAGCCTTTTTTAAATCAATTATCAATTGTATTGTTTTTATCAAGGCAAAAAAACTTTAAAAAATCATCAATCCCAAATCGACAATCCTCAATCCCAAATCAATACCCCACCCACTCTTTAAGATATGGCTGTATCTCTTGAAGCTTCTTTGCGACAGTCTCAAAATCCACTTTCATAGAATTTAATTCTTCAATCTTTATGACATCTTCAGGCGTCTCTACCCCTTCATGCAATGGAATCTGTGCGCAGTCCGCAAAGGCCAGTTTTTGTTCGGTACGTGAAGACAAAATATAATCTATAAACTTCCTACCATTTTCCTGGTTTGGACCTCCCTTTATCAACACCGCTGCATTAGGCAAAACAAGGCAACCCAACCCACCCTCTTCCTGATCAGGATAAACCTGCCTGACAGGCTTACCGTCTCTTATAGCATTTGTAGCATCGTCACTATCAACAAGGCTGAATACAAATTCCTTATTTGCAACAAGCATAGTCGATTCACCATTACTGGTGGAAATCTTTGTGCCATTCTGCATCATTTTTTCCATAAAATTCTTTGCCTTATTATTATCCCAGATTGTAAAGAGTGCGGCAACCCAGGAAGTGGTAGTCCCAAAAAGCGGGTTTGCCACCACTCCTCTGTTTTTCCATTTTTCATCGATATAAGCAAATATGGATGTAGGGGTTTGATTTATCAAACCCTCTTTGTTCACTACCAATACTCTTGCTCTTGCGGAAAAACCTGTCCAATATCCTTGAGGGTCTTTGAAATGAGAAGGTATTCCCTTCGCATTAGTGGAGAAATATTTTTCAGATATTCCCTTTTGTTTTAGAACAATGGCCCGTATAGGTTCATTTGCCCAATATACATCTGCCTGCGGATTACCCTTCTCCGCAATTAGGCGGTTCATCACTCCCGTACTCTTTGTCTCTTCCGTATCAAAAACAGCCTTTACTCTTATACCCATCTCAGCTTCAAAATCCCTCAAGATCGGTTCCGAAAAGACCTGGTCCTCAGAGACATAGACGACAACCTCATCTGAATCCTTTTGACCACATCCCACAATGCAGAGCAGAGGTATAAAACCTGTAAAAACAATGTAATATATTATTCTACCTATCATTTTATTTTTACCTCCAGATAATTATTCTATAGGTCTTGCTTCAAGATCGTCAAAATAGGTCACAGCATCCGCTTTTGTCCAGAGGCCGATTCTTCCTGCTTTTTGAAAAGTACCATCTTTTACTTCTAAATACGGTTGTCCATCGTAGAAGCATTGAATACGGTCCTTACTGGCTAAAATCTTAATCATATGCCACTCACCGCCGGTTACTTTCAGGCGGACAGAATCCATCTGAATGCGCTTGCCATCAACAACCTTATAAACCCTGAAATTGTTCTCAAGAGGATTGGCCCGTGCAATATAGTAATTATTATGGTCCTGATACCGCCACACCGGTCCTCCTCCCTGATCTTCCCTCCCTTCAGCTCCTTTAAATTTAACCGTTAACTCAAGATTATCATAAAACTCATCTTCATTTACTACCATATTAAAATGAGAGCCGGAATACTCCTGAGATGTCTGGGCAATAACATTAGAGATGCTTGGAGCGGTATCATCTTCGATTACTTCCCATTTCCCCAGACCTCCTTTACCTGTCACCTGATTTGAAAAACCACCCGCTATTTCACCCTGCTTATCATTATCAAAACCCCATATCTTAGATTCGCCTTTGTATACAATTTGTCCTTCATCCCTCCCCTTTTCACCATTTGCATGTTTCTCTCCACATCCTACAAATAAGAAAAAAGATAAGATGAATACTGATACAATAATTTTTTTCATGCTAATCTCCCTGCTTGAATCCTGACGTTTAGTTCGGCGTTTTATCTTTCTTTCTTGAATATTTAATCGTCAACTAGCCCGACGTGCAGTGTGGCGGGTCTACAACCCTTCAATCTCCTTTACAAGTCCGGGTTCTGACATACTCCTTAAACCAATTAATTCCGGATTATCTATTCCCTTATGCTGTATTAAAACCTTAAACACATCACCCATCCCGCCCGGCAAGAATAGGTTCTTCATTGTCAGGAGTTTTTTGAAATCGCCCTGGACCTCATTCATCTTATTGAGAATACCAAGCGCTATTAAGAAGTTTGATTGCCGGGTAAAACCGGTTGTGCTCAGGCCAAATCTGGTCCCTTCTTCCATTATGCTGCTGAAATTCACATGAGATGTTATATCCTGGCGACCAATTCTTTCATACGGATTCTCACTTGTCGCGTGCTCGTAATAACAGATCAGCGTCCCCCTGTATCTTTGTTTAGAATAAAGCTCTTCAGCCAGATGGCCATAGTCTATGGTGATAACAAAACCCCTGTTCAAGCAGGAAGATATTTTTTTCACCCAATCCAGAATTTTTAAATTTACCTCTGCCCTTTGCCCCTCTTTTAAGTCTATTTTTGAATTATTAAAATAGTCTCTCAATACCGGACTCGACAGATCATCTATCTCCTCACAAAACTCGTCGTCTTTAATTGTTACATATATCTCTTTTAAGCTATCATTCTCTACTATCACCTGATGTACCGGAAGCGAGTCAACAAACTCGTTTGATAAAAAGCACCCCTGAATCGGATCAAATGAAAATCCATCTTCAGAAAAAGATTCCCACGATACTTTCCCCTCCAACCCTTTTAAGGTATTGGATTGCCTTTCAATCAGATTCTGGCTTATCTCTACTATTTTGTAATCAATCTTCTCAAAGAATCCGGGATATTCATCTTTTATAAAAGTAAGTATATCGTGACAAAGCCACCCTTTACCCGCACCTATCTCCACTATCGTGAACCTGCTACTTCCCATAAGCCGCCACATCTGCTCCAGCTGCCGGGCAATAAGTTCACCAAATACCGAATGAACATCTGAACTTGTATAATAGTCACCCTTTTTACCTATCTTCTCCTTCTCGGACGTATAGTATCCATGTTTGGGATGATAAAGGGCCAATTCCATATAATCGGCAAATGTTATCTTCCCTCTCCTGTTTATCAAATTGATAATATCTTTCCTTAAATCCTGAACATCCATGAAGAAATGGTATCAGAAACAGTGTATATTTTCTAAGATTTAATATAGAAAAAGTATGGAGTGCATCATCCGTGATGATGCTTATTTTAAAGCAGTGACACGGTCACTGCACTCCAAAAAAGATTTCTTTGTCTGTTTTGTGTGTTTCCTGATGATAGTATTATGGTAATATACGACAATTAAAATCCGTATTCCCGCCTGAATGATGCAGTCGGGCAGGTATCTGTGTAAATCAACGCTGGTTCAGGCTTGTAGCCTGAACCTAAACGTTTTGGTTCAATCTACAAGATTGAACCAGCATATTCGTATTTAATTAATGACAATGAAACTTACCATTCTCGGTTCAGGAACAGCTATTGTTACTGCAAGGAGAGGCCCGTCCGGCTATCTTATAAAAATTGCGGACAAGACACTGCTGCTTGACAGCGGCTCCGGTACCCTGAGAAAGATTGCGGAAGCTTCATCAAGCTTCAAAGAGATCGATTATGCAATTTATACGCACCTCCATCCGGACCATGTTACAGACCTTATCTCACTCCTCTTTGCACTGAGAATACCCAGTAACTTTAAAAGTAAGGATCTAACCGTAATCGGTCCCGCCGGTATGAAGGAGTTTCACCGAAATCTTGCTAAAGTATTTAACGATTTTATTGATCCCAGAGGATATGAACTGACGATCAACGAGTTATCAGGAGGCTATCTTGACTTAGAAAACTTCAGACTTACTTCAAGTCTTATCAATCATCACGAAGGCAGTCTCGCGTATCGTGTCAAATCAAAAGAGGGAAAGAGTTTAGTATACTCCGGAGACACTGATTACTGTGAAAGCATCGTCGATCTGGCACGTGACGTAGACGTTCTGTTACTGGAATGCTCTTACCCTAAACACATAAAGGTAGATGGTCACCTTAATTCAACACTTGCAGGTAAGATAGCAAGAGAATCAAACTGCAAGAAACTCATACTGACACACTTTTACCCAATCTGTGATGATTACGATATATTGGAAGAATGCAGAGAGGAATTCAGTGGAGAGATCGTATTGGCAGAAGACCTGATGACTATTGAGGTATGAATTTTGACCACTTCTTTTCCCTTGACTTCAACTATAGATAGCTTTACCATTCCATCTTATTCAATTCTTCAAAACATAAAACCATACCACATAGAATGAGGTGGATAGGTTGTCACAAATAAAGTTTATTCTTACAGGGAAGTAAACATATGAACTTTCTTATCAAGCGTAGTTATTCTCGAATAATAGCCTCCTGTTCCATTGAGTTGGATATCAGGTTAGGCCAGATTAAGCAGTCGCCGTCTTTTAAAAGATAAAAAGTTACATAAAAGATGTATCAAGGGGGAGGGAGTGCAAGTAATACCTCGCATACCCGATCAATCAACTTTAAAGAGGGATTATGGAGGAACTTGGGCTTGTTTTCCATGTTTTCCTCGATATATCGCAATAAGCGGAAAATGTCAGCCGGTTTTAATAAGCGGACAAGCTTTTCCGCTTTTATATGTTCAATATCATAATAAGTGGAAATATTTTCCATCTATAGCACATAATATCATGGAAATTTTCCACTTATTGCACTGTTATAAATCATTATGAATCAGCACTTAATTAGCAAAATTGCACAGCAATTAAGAGATGTTGCAAGTGGAGTTATCTCTCCGGGAAAGTTAGGCATTCAGAACTTTCAGATGCATGATAGTGTGGCTTATAGTTTAACCAATGATGCATCAATCACCTTTAATGAAGTAGTTGGCCAAATACTCAAGAAGAACAATTATTCGAAAAAGTTTTCTGCTAAGTATTTGGAGAAAATCCTAAAATCATTATTTGCTAAATTATTATCAGATGAGTCTCTAGATTTAGAAAAAGAACTGGGAGCACTAATTGTTGAGTTGGATAAGTTCAATCAAAGCAATGTCATTTTTTTGAAAATAGAGGGACTAATCTTATCAACCTGTTTTGAGTTAGGGCTAGTTCGATTTGTTCCGGGTGATGAATATCTTCTAGATAGTATTAAGGAAAAATCCTCAGAGATTTTAAAATCAACAAAGAATGATGACGAATCAAAAAGTGCCTTCCAACAAATGATAGCTCAGCAATCGGAGAGTGAGTTTAGAGGCGGATGCGTAGGTGTTGTTGAAGTAAATGCTGAACCTATACGGGCATTTGAAATAGCCAAAGAGGAGGTTAGAAGGGCGATTGACTTGCTTCGCTTTGCTAGCAAGGCTATCTACCCTTTGAAAGAAGATATTAGGATTGGCTTGAAAGGCGAACATCCAAAATCCACTAGACAGGGCTTTATATTCTCAGAGTCTGAATTTAACACAAAAGGTGATACAATAGGCTCGGTTCGACCATTTGAGGTGAATCAAGAGTCGTTGAAAAGGATGGATGAAATTGGTGTTTTTTCTATTTCATCAGCACTCTCAAAGAAACAAACCAATAATTTAGAAGAAGCACTTATTAGAAGTATTCATTGGTTTTCTGTAGCACTTACACAGAATGAAAATGGCAATGCTTTCCTATTTTTAATTGTCGCCCTTGAGTCGTTATTCAAGGCGGAGAGTGGAAACTCGATTGGCGGAACAGTAGCTGAGTCAGTCGCGTTTCTTATGTCAGATAATCGTGAAGGAAGAAAAAATATCATATCTCTCGTCAGAGAATACTATGGTAAAAGAAGTGGAGTCGCTCATGGAGGCAAAAAATCTATATCGGATACGGACCTTTATACGCTTATTAATATTGTTGGTACTACAATTAAGGTTTCGATAGAAAAACTTTCCGAATTCGACTCTCAAAAACAATTGATGGGCTGGATTGAAGATATGAAGTTATCTTGATTTATAACAATCGCATAAAGCCAACCACCAGATTATGTGCGATTTAATATTTATCAGGGCTGCCGCTCCAAGCTTCTCTTACTAACATCCCGAACAGGTGGTGGTTGCTTATGCTGAGCGTTATGCATTTTGAAAAATCAACCCCTGTGCTTTTAATTGAAATACAAAAAATGTTGTCATAAATGGAAGATGGCGAGATAAAAATGAAAATATTCATTTGTCATTCAAAAGAAGACAAAGAACAAGTAAGAGCTCTTTATCGTAAACTTAAAAGGTCCCGGTTCGACCCGTGGCTCGACGAGGAGAAATTAATTCCTGGGCAAGATTGGGATCAAGAGATACGAAAGGCTATAAATGAGAGTCAGGCTGTAATTGTTTGCTTGTCTAAAGTGTCATTGAACAAGGAGGGTTATGTTCAAAAGGAAATTAGGCTTGCATTAGATATAGCGGACGAGAAACCGCCAGAAACAATTTTCTTAATTCCCCTCCGCTTGGAAGATTGCGATATTCCAATAAGGTTGCGCAAATGGCAATGGGTTGATCTGTTTGAAAAAAGCGGTTACAAGCAATTACGAATGGCCTTAGATTCGCGTGCGGAACAACTTGGTTTGAGTCGTGTCAATCATCGCAAAGATTCACGTGCTGTAATGGCCAGTGGAGAGGGAACTATTGAAATACTCATTAATGAGATTCTAGAAGGAAAACACCTATCAGTAGCATGTTGTTGGTCGCCCGAAGAGAATCCGATAACTGGAACGCCACTTACACCATCAAGATTTATAGAAAAACTGATTACCAAAGCCAGAAACGCCGGTGTCGTTGTTCTTGATTATGATGGCCAACTAGTTGATTATCCACATGTATACGTTTTAAGCTACAATTTTGTAGAGATAGCCTCACGAATGGAAGAGTTCTCTGAATGAAAAGAGCGATTCAATCAAGTGATGAAGGCCGATGATAAAGGCAACTACGATGTTAGTCCATGGGGGAATTTTGATGATAGAGGAGCCAAGCTTTTTTCCGAAGCGGTGCGCTCTCTCTCAAAACCAGTCCTTGTGGTAGCTCGTATTTTTTTTGATGTTAATGAGGATGGCCAGGGTGAGCCGAATTATTCACATGGTCTTGAAATTCCAGTCCTCTCTTCCAATATGTCCTTAGTTTTTGATTTACGGCGTGGTAGTGATTGGAGTAAAATATCTCGAATTCTTGATTACTTTGTTGACGACGTAGAAGGAAAGACGAAGCTTGTAGGGAATAGGGGTCAAATCTCCCCTTGACTGCATCTTGAATACAAGTAAAGAGTAGGATCTTTATTGTTGACATGTACTTTCAACTTTCAAATGGAATAGTAATGATTAAAAGCCTAAGAAGCCGTCCTGGCCGGTGCTTCCAGTCCCTGTTCGATCATCCATTCAGGAAGTTCAGGTTTTCTGGTTTTAGTCTTTTTACTAAACGGACTCCATAACAATTTGAAAATATCTGAGACCGTCATGTACCGACCGAACTTGCGAAGGAGCCTGAATGTGGCTATGGGGCGACGGAGTAGCAGGTAAACAAACAACTGTTTATATCCCTTTATCCTTGCCTGGTGAACCACTTCGCTCGGAAGAATTGTTGGATCTATGTCTGAACATTTGAACCACTTATGCCAGTCGCGTTCGTCTTCAATAATACCCCTTTCCACATATTCCTGCCATAGCGGGGTTCCACGGTAGACGCATAACCGGCTAAAGCTAAATGTGTCGAGTTTAAGTCGGACAGCAAATCGAAAACTTTCCAGAATATCTTCAACGGTCTCATCCGGCGAGCCGACCAGAAAAAAGCCGTGCGTCGTTTCAATTCCGTCTTTTTTGGCTTGTTTTACGGCATGTTCTATCTGTTCAAGGGTCTGGTTCTTTTTCAGGCGGTCGAGTACTTTCTTTGTTCCGGCTTCCACACCAAAGGCAAGAAAAGTGCAGTTAGCCTTTACCATTAATGGGAGTTCCTCAACAGCCAGCGAATCAACTCTGCCCTCGCATCCCCAATGAAACTCCAGTTTTTTGTCAATGATACCGTTGCATATGGTCTCTATGCGTTTACGCTGCATCAGGAAATGGTCGTCGGTCAGGTAGATTGATCGGTAACCGTCATCATTCAACTGCTGCATTTCACCCAGGACATGCTCCGGTGAGCGGCTCCGCCACTTGCCACGTGCAAGGGAGGGAATGTCGCAATAGATACATTTGAAAGGGCAGCCACGCGTGGTTTGCATGGTGCAAAAACGATCGAGAGAAAGAACTGCCGGGGTATCCATTGGCATCGATTCGATGTATTCGATGGGTAAGCTTTTACGGTCAGGATAAGGAAACTGATCAAGGTCACTAATCAGGGGGCGGTCTGGGTTATGGACCACCTCACCGTTTAATCGCCAGGTAAGACCGCTGACTATTTTCAAATTATCCAGGTTGTCGAGATACTCAGGAATCAGCTCTTCACCTTCCCCCCTGCCAACACAATCGATGTATGGCGCATCTTTCAGTATCTTAACAGCATTCATCGTTGCAAAAGCGCCTCCGATAATGATGGGGGTTTCTGGCGCCGTCTTCTTTAGCCTTTGCGCCAGACTCTTCACAAGAAGGTAACAAGTCGTTGAAAGAAATGAAATGGCAACTATATCAGGTTTTTCATCTTTCACGGCCTGCTCGATGTGCTCCTCTTTCATCTGTGGATGGCAGGTATCAAACATGGTTACCTCGTGTCCATGACTACGGATTACCGGTGCCAGTGTCTGAATGCCAAGTGGCGGGAAAGCCATCACCTCAATGCGGTCGCTGTTTCCTGATCTCCTAAGTTTCTCAGGAAGAATATTGTAATAATCCTCGTCTCGGACGTAAATAAGGTAAATCTTCATAAACTAATCTTTTGATTTACAGATAATGAAAGTAGGCAAGATATGCACCCTTTCCAAAAACTATGTACTCTGCACTATACCCTCAACAGAAAATGAATACCATCAAATAAAAAAGGCGTTCCTGCATCTTAACTAATACAAGAACGCCTTTATAAAAATTCTTTTTAGTACAACATTACGGCTTATTAATAATAACCTTCACCACGCTGCTTTTTCTTTGGGGGAGCTGCTCTATGAGTCTCCTTTGGCTTTTCCGCCTCTGTATATTTGTCAGGGTTTTGATTATATGCATTTAGACAACCTTCACAGCACAAATGGACGGTTTCACCAGCGTGTTTTGTATCTACCTGCTTACCCTTACTGTCTGCGGCTTGCCCGCAAACGGGGCATGCATTATCTGAACCTTCACCGGCAGAAGTTTTCATAGCACAATCACTACCACAGTCCTTATGATCTTTCATACTACAAGATTCTTCCTTTTTACATTCTTTAGCATCTTTCTTAACACCGCAACAACTGTTGGCAAATGTTGTAGTATTTGCAGTCGCCAAGGCAAACGCAAGAACGACAGCACCTATAAAAATTCCTATACGAGTCATAAGTGTTACTCCTTTCTTATTTTAACAATACGAAATAATATACAATCAGAAAATCCATTGTAGCGTACATTTTACAAATTATAAAACAAAATTTAGCCATAATGGGTTCCATAATTTCAATATATCTCAAATATTGTATCAGTATGATTTAATTATCTTAAGTTCTATATAACTTACGTTGCAATAACGAGATGCACCAAAAATAAAATTGAGTCTGTTAATCTAAAACCGACTTGATATAATACGCCCCAAGTTTTTGTGCAAGAAACAATTTTTATAGAGAGAAAACCATGCGTTCTCCTTTAGTGTATATTGGGTTGTTATCAGTGGCTGTAATGTTAATCACCGGATGTGCTACCGTGACTAATATAGCCAACTCACGCCAGGTAAATATGATAGCGACCATAAAGAGCAATAAGGTACAACAAACCCGGCGTCTAGACCAAGGTGGAGTTGTCACAGCAAACGCCGGAGAGGGCCGTGCGATTGCTGAGTTCTCCCCGAAGTGGGATTCGTATTGGACACGCCTGGCTCTATTGCTTGAACCCGGCAAGTCTGAGGGTGAAGCGATTTGTGAACGGGAAGAGGCTATCCGAGTTAATAATAAGGGAATTTATGCACTCCATCTGGATGGAGTGGTAGAATCAGGGCCAATTCCCGTTAACACCATCAAATCTGAACTTAAAATCTCCATTGAAGTTCACTCCAGTGAGGACAATAGTATGGTTGGAAGAATGCAAAAGATAATCCATGCAAAGGAGTTTACGATAGATGGGCACCAACAGTTGTGGATGAGTACGGCAGAGGAGCAGAAACCGCTGACAATTGAAATGGAAGCTGGTGTTCAGTATCTCGTGCAAACCCGGTTAACTCTATCTGCCCGAAGTGAATCAGGATCCGGTAATACGCCGATGTCAATAGAAGGAGTATTCAGGCTGATCCAGGAACCTCTTGGACAAGTACAAATCAGAGAAGAACGTGCTAAGTCTCTGGCACACAAACTTATAGAGCTATGGGCCGGAGAAGATGCGAAGTTGACAGAAGATCCTCCGTTACAGGAAGCTGCTGACTCACTCTCCAGGTTATTTCTGAATGAAGCTGTCAGGTACGTAGATATTCATGCTCCTCCACATAATAGATTAGCCTGTTTTGAACACGCCCGGATCGTACGTGAATGGTATGAGATAAGGATGAGGCTCAATCCTGACCTGGCTAGATGGTTTCGTATGACTACGGTACGAAGAAATGCCCTGTTCCTCTGGCAATCTTCTAACCTGATTACTCCAAATGTCAGCGACTTACCTGATAGATGGCTGGATGATGGGACTGGTATTGTAGTCGAAGCCAGAGATGCAGGTATTAGTAACTTTTATGGACGTTACATTACCGCCAAAGAGTTTTGCATGATGGGATCACATCCAAAAATTCAGCAAACGGCCCAGACTCCTCACTTGAACACGAACTAGATTTCATTTAAATAGGGTTTTTAACAACCAATATCCAAACTGATCACCTCTCCCGACACATATCAAGCTAAATCAAAATATAGATCTTAAATCTCTCAAAGGTTTTGTTTGCATTCTTTATTTGTTTATGTAAAATTAACTCTCTTTTTTCACATGTTTTTAGACAATACGCAAGTAACAGAAAGAAATACTCTATAATAAAATGGAAAAAATTAAATTAACCATTAATGATAAAACGTATGAAACGGAGCAAGGCAAGACCGTACTAGAAGTAGCAAGAGCAAATGACATCTGGATCCCGACCCTTTGCCATGATAATCGCCTTGAACCATACGGCGGATGTAGAATATGCCTGGTCGAAATAAAAGGGGCAAGACAGTTGATGCCATCATGCATATCCAAGGTTAATGAGGGCATGGTTGTTAAGACAGAGACTGAAGATATTCGCAAGACGAGGAAAGGAGTCCTGGAATACATCTTGTCAGATCATCCTCTTGATTGTATGACCTGTGAGGCTACCGGCTGCTGTGAGCTTCAGGACGTTGCATATGCTACCGGTATAAAGGGAGATAGGTTCAGGAGTAAGGAGAAGAGGGGCGGAGTTATCCCTGACAAGAATGATCTGATTTATAGAGAAACGCCTAAGTGTATTAGATGTGGCCGCTGTGTAAGGATATGTGATGAAGTAACGCAGGAACATGCAATTGAGTTTGGAGGTAGGGGATTCCAAATGTGGGTTGCCACACCTTTTGGCGAAACGCTCTTGGACGGCCCTTGTGTATTGTGTGGTCAATGCGTATCCACGTGCCCGGTAGGTGCTATACGAGAGAAACAGCCAACCGGCAAAGGACGTTCTTACCAGACCCAGAAGGTCAGATCAACATGCGGCTACTGCAGTATCGGTTGCCAGATCGATATCCATGCTAATCATCGAGAAATAAATAAAATAACCTCAGAAGTAGGATCTACACCAAACAACGGTAACCTGTGCATGAAGGGCAGGTTCGCCTATGACTTCGTAAATCATCCGGACAGGCTGGATTCTCCTATGGTAAGAAGGAATGGAAATCTTGAGAAAGCAAGCTGGGAAGATGCGTATAATGTCATTTCAGAAAATCTAAAAAGTATTAAGAAAAAACACGGTGCAGATTCAATTTCATTAATAAGTTCAGGGCGGTGCACAAACGAAGAGAATTATCTCATGCAGAAATTCGCCAGAACCGTAATTGGAACAAACAATATTGACCAATCAGAAACAGAATGCCACGCGCCAACGTTACATGCACTGAGAGATACCCTTGGCTTAGGTACCACAACTAATTCAATTGAGGAAATCTCAAAATCTGATGTTATCTTTGTGATTGGTGCAAATGTTACAGAGTCGCATCCTATAATAGGACTTGAGATAAAGAAGGCACTCCGTAATGGTAAAACATTAATTGTTGCAGATACACGTAAGATATGGCTGGCTAAGAAAGCCCAGACCTTCTTAAATCTCCAACCCGGAACAGACACCTCTCTTATTAACGCCATAATTGACGTAATCATCAAGGATAAACTCCACGATGAGAAGTTTATAGAAAAAAGAACAGAAAATTATAAAACAGTTAAAAGCTCTATTGCAAAAAACAATATTAAGAAAACTGCAAAATTAACCGGTATTTCTCAAGATGCAATTGAGGAAGCAGCCAGAACTTACGCTAACGCAGAGAATGCCATAATATTATATGGAAACGGTATAACACAACATAGATCAGGAAATGATAATGTAAAAAGCCTCGTTAATCTTGCATTGCTGACAGGTAATATAGGTAAAGAGTGTTCCGGAATATATCCGCTTATGGGACAGAACAACGGCCAGGGAGCTTTCAACATGGGAGCACTGCCCGATTTCTGTACAGATTTCCAACCTGTCTCAGACATTACGGTACGTAAGAAATTTGAAAAAATTTACAAGACTAAGTTACCTAAAAACAAGGGATTAAAAATAAGAGAGATGTTTGATGGCGCGTACAAAGGCAAGGTCAAGGCTATGTACGTTATGGGCGCTGATCCATTGATGAGTGAGCCTGATACGACAAGAGTGAAAAAGGCATTAGGTAAGCTGGATTTCCTGATAGTACAGGATATATTTATGTCTAATACTGCTCAATATGCTGACGTAATACTACCGGCAGCCTGCTTTGCTGAAAAGGATGGTACATTTACCAATATCGAAAGACGTGTTCAGAGAATAAGAAAGACCGTTGAAGCACCGGGTAAGGCCAAAGCGGACTGGAATATAATATCTGAACTTTCTACCTGCATGGGATATCCAATGAATTATAGCTCACCGGAAGCCGTCTGGGAGGAGATCAGGAAAGTTTCACCCAATTTTGCCGGAATCAATTATCAAAGACTCAATAATGGTGGAATACAATGGCCATGTCCGAAAACGAACCACCCCGGTACAAAATTCCTGTATGAGAAGAAATTCCCTAATGGAATGGCAAAGTTCTCCTCAACAGATAGCAAACTGTCTCTTGAAAAAGCTGACAAGAGTTACCCGTTTATTCTCAGTACAGGACGTACTCTTTACCATTTTAATAGTGGTAGCATGACTCACAGGGCGAAAGGAAGCATCCAGAAACAACCCTATTCATTTGTTGAAATATCACAGAAGGATGCCGATGATGTCGGGATAGAAAATGGAGAAATGGTCAAGGTAACGACAAAACGTGGCCATATATCTCTTTCCGCAAATATCTCAGACAGAGTTATGCCAAAGCAGGTCTGGATTCCATTCCACTTCATAAGTGCCCCGGTAAACTTACTCACAAAAGACCCTTGCAGCACCTCACGTTCAAACGGAAATTCAAACTTGATGCCAGAATACAAAGTCTGCGCTGCTAAAGTAGAAAAAATACAATAGCAGAAGGTAACGATCGAAGCGCAATAAAGCCGCAATCAAGTTTGAAGTGCCTTAAGTGAACTAAAGTGCCTGAAATTAGAAAAGTATTTTTCCACAACTTTAGCTCACTTCAAACTTTAGACACTTCTAACTTTTTCTGAGACTCAAAAAACTTTCTAAAAAAAGGATCTCTACTTCTTTTGAAGAAGGGAACAAAAGAAACAGGTAAAACTATTTTATGAAGAAATATGATTTATTAATTATTGGCGGTGGTCCCGGTGGTTATGTTGCCGCGATTAAGGGTGCGCAACTGGGACTAAATGTGGGGCTGGTAGAAAAGGATAAAGTCGGAGGTGCCTGTTTACACAAAGGCTGCATACCCACAAAGGCGCTGATCCAATCAACCCACTTGTACGAACTCTTTAAAAGGAGCAAAGAGTTCGGTATAACCGCTGAAGGTGTCAGCGTAGACTTCAGTGAATTTCACAAGCGAAAGAAAACAGTAGTAAAAAAACTATTTGGCGGAGTCGAATATTTACTCAAAAAAAATAAAGTTGATCTTTTGAATGGCACCGGACAGATAGTATCTCCTGATAAAGTGCTGGTCAAGGACGGCAACAAAAGCAAAGAGGAAATATCCGCAAAGAACATCATTATCGCTACAGGTTCTTCGCCGGTAGTTTTCAAAGGACTACCACATGATAAAAAAAACGTATTAACAAGTGATGATATTCTGGAACTGGAAGAGATACCGTCCTCACTCATCATTATTGGAGGCGGTTCAGTAGGAATCGAATTCGCTTATATTTACAATGCACTCGGAAGCGAAGTGACCGTAGTAGAGATAATGGACGAAATCCTTCCGACAAGCGACAAGGATGTAGGAAGCGCATTGAGAAAAAGCCTTGCGAAGAGAGGCATCAAATTCCTTACCCAGACAGAACTTAATTGTATTGAAATAAAAGAATACGCGGTTGAGACAACGGTTAAAAAGAATAACGGAAATAGTGACAGTAATACGGAAATACTTCAAAGTGAAAAAGTCCTGCTTGCCATGGGTAGAAAACCTGAAACGGAAGATTTAGGATTGGAAGCCCTTAATCTTGAATATAATGGAAGGTTCATAAACGTAGATGAAGACATGCAGACAAACCAACCTGACATCTACGCAATTGGAGATGTTACCGGCCCACCGCTTCTTGCCCATCTGGCATCTGCACAGGGCCTGCTGGTTGCGCACAATATTGCCGGTGTCGACTACCCGCCAATAAACGACAACACCATCCCGAAAGTAACCTACACGAACCCTCAAGTTGCGAGTGTTGGCATGACTCAGGAAGAAGCAGAGATGGCAGGCCACGAGCTAAAAATTGCCAAGTTCCCCTTCATTGCTAATGGCAAAGTCCAGACAACAGGAGAAGGAGAGGAAGGTTTCATAAAGGTCATAACCGATGAGTCAAGCGGAGAGATCATGGGTGTACATTTGATCGGACACGAAGTAGGAGAACTGATAGGCGGCATGTCCCTTGCCATGAATCTAGAGGCAACGAATCTGGAAATCAGCGCAAACCTCTTCCCTCACCCCACCCTTTCCGAAGTATTCTCCGAAGTCTTCCATATGATTGAAGGCAAGGCAATCCATATCTGACAATAAATCTTCACCACAGATAGTTTCTCACTTACAGTAAACTATTATAATAACAATAAGAACTAACCCGAAATGTACGATACACTTAAAAAAGTCTTTGGATTTCAATCTTTTCGCCCTAATCAAGAAGCGATAATTAAGAACATCCTTGAGAAAAAAGATGTTTTTGCCGTAATGCCTACAGGGGGTGGAAAATCACTCTGTTATCAATTACCGGCAAGGATGATGAAGGGGACTACCGTTGTTATAAGCCCACTGATCTCCCTTATGAAGGACCAGGTTGACGCGGCCATTGAGAACGGAATGTCCGCAGCATTTTTAAACAGCTCTTTAAGTACGCAGGAGATGTCGGCCGTATTTAAACAACTGAAAGAAAATGATCTGGAGCTACTCTATATTGCACCGGAGCGCTTTGCTATGCCGAGTTTTCTTGAAACGCTAAAGTCCCTTCCCATATCTCTTTTTGCGATAGACGAGGCCCATTGTGTTTCCGAATGGGGACACGATTTCCGCCCCGATTATCTGAGTCTATCAAACCTTACTCAAACCTTTCCACACATCCCTGTATCAGCGTTTACGGCAACAGCAACACCAAAAGTCCAGAAGGACATAATCAGCAAGATCCGCTTAAGATCTCCACATATTATCCGTGCGTCATTTAACCGTCAGAACCTTTTTTATCAGGTTAAAAGCAAGATAGGATTAGAGTCTCAAATAATGGAATTTCTCAAGGAGCATGCGGATGAACCCGGCATAATTTACCGTACTACACGTGACTCAGTTTTCAGATTGACTGAGTTCCTGGTAGATCAAGGTATCAGTGCGCTGCCATATCACGCGGGTTTGAGTCCTGAGGAACGCAACAGAAACCAGGAGGCGTTCAGCAGAGACAGGGCCACCATAATAGTAGCAACAATTGCATTTGGTATGGGAATAGATAAATCAAATGTGCGCTTTGTCATCCACGCTGATTTGCCAAAAAACATAGAAGGTTATTACCAGGAGACCGGACGTGCGGGCCGTGATGGAGAGACGGCTAATTGTCTCCTCTTCTTTGGCAGACAGGATATCCCCAAGATCAGGTATTTTATAGATCAGATACCCAATGAAAATGAGCGGTCAATTTCCATGGACAAACTGAATAAGAGTGTTAAGTATGCTTCACATAATGTATGCAGGCGCAGACAGCTCCTAGAGTATTTTGGCGAGAATTATGCAGAGGAGAACTGTGGGGCATGTGACATCTGTATGGGTAATGTTGAGAAGGTTGATATAACGATTGATGCACAGATAGTGATGTCAGCGATATCAAGGACAGGCCAGTATTTTGGTACGAAGCATATTATTGATATTGTTGCCGGTGCTGATACAAAGCGTATTCGAGAACTCCAGCATAATGAAATCAAAACCTATGGCGCAGGTAAACACAAAGAAAAAAAACATTGGCAATTCATTGTCGATGAGCTTCTGGCACAGGAAGCTATTGCCCAGGATGGAGGTCAATATCCGGTTTTGGTCCTGACAAAGAAAGGTACGGATATACTTTTAGGCAGAGAAGGGATTGAGGGGTTAAAGAGAGAAGAGATAAAGAAAAAACCTAAAGCGTTCAAAGTTAGTGGATTTGAGCCTTATGATGAACCTCTTTTTGATAAACTTCGTGTTCTTCGAAAGAGACTTGCAGAAGAACATAAGGTGCCTCCATACATAATTTTTTCAGACATGACGCTTCATGAAATGTGTATTTACTATCCCTCAACATTGGAGGATATGATAACGATCAGTGGTGTCGGTGATACCAAACTTGAGCGTTACGGTACTGACTTTACAAAGGAGATAAAGGCACATCTTGATGTAAATCCTGATATTTCAATCCCGGAGAGAAAACCTGTTGCTATACCGGTGAGTACACCACAGCAAAAAGCTAAAGGAGGAACAATCGAAAAAACCTATGACCTTTCCAAGGAAGGGCTTTCAATAAAGGAAATTGCAAAAGCCCGCAACCTTGCAACTTCCACTATCACGGGACACCTTGAAAGTCTGATTAAGGATGGCCGTGACATTGCAATAGACCGCCTCATTGATCCAGCCAAACGTAATACAATCGAAGAGATGTTTGTAGCTCTCAAGACGTGGAATACAGGACCCATTGTTGAACATTCCAAGGGCACCGTAAACTATGATGAAGCAAAACTGGTAAGGGCCTGGATCTATGTCCAACAGAAAGTATGATAGCATGGCAACGATCTCACCCACCCTCTTCAGGACTCAACCTGTTTGTTGATAATTATTTTACCCATTAATAGAGACTCTAGCCTAATTAATATACCAACTAATAAACAAAGGAGTGATCAGCGGAATGGCTGAATGGGGCGACAAATATAATACCAAAACATAACTGCGCCGCTATCAAGTCAATTATTCAGAGACTCAATAGAGACGCAGCATATTTACGTTACAAAACTTGGTTCATAGTAATAGTAGTTTCTTTTCGAAACAAACGATTACTAAAAACCCTTGAAATGGTCTTCATGTTCTACAATCCTGTTTTCACCCATTGGAATCAACGCTTCAAGGTCTTTATTTGCACCATTGCCATTGCCACCCGGCTTAACCTTACGCACCTGTTCCACTTTCTTAGCTTTTGGAATATATTGAGAAGATCTACTTCTTGTTGGTCTCTTCTCAATAGTATGCGATTCTCCACTGCCAGTACCTCCAACCAGTGATGCCAGGGTATTGATCTGATCCATTAGATTTTCTGTCTGAGCAGACATCTCTTCACTTGCAGATGCCGTCTCCTCAGCATTAGCCGCGTTCTCCTGCGTTACCTGATCCATCTGCTGTATAGCGTTATTCACCTGACTTATTCCTTCTGACTGCTCCACCGATGCGTTTTTTATCTCCGATGTCAGGCCTGTAGCCTTTTTGACGTTCTTTACAATATCCTGTAAAGCATCTCCGCACTTACCAGAAAGCCTGGCTCCATTATCTGCTTTGGTCACACAGTCTTCTATCAGCTCTGTAGTGTCTTTTGCAGCAGATGCACTCCTCTGCGCCAGATTCCTCACCTCTTCCGCAACAACAGCAAAGCCCTTCCCATGTTCTCCTGCTCTTGCTGCCTCTACCGCCGCGTTAAGAGCGAGGAGGTTTGTCTGGAACGCTATACCGTCTATTACCTTCGTAATCTCCGCTATCTTCTTGCTTCCCGTATTTATCTCGTCCATTGCTGTCTTCATCTCTTCAACCGTATTGTTGCCATTCTCTGCAGAAGAACTACACATGTCTACCAGTTTGGCCGCCTCCTCAGCATTGTCTGCATTCTGCTTCGTCACCGCAGACATCTCTTCCATTGACGCAGATGTCTCCTCTAAAGAGGATGCCTGCTCTGAGGAACCTTCTGCAAGGCTCTGGCTTGATGATGACACTTGTCCGGATGCTGACGCTATCTGCGATGAACAATCTGTAAGACTTTCAATCATGTTCTTGATCACCGTAGTAACATTACCCGTAATCCTGGTAACTAAATAACCTATTCCTACAATAAGTACCAGCATACCACCTGCTAATTTGAACATACTTGCTCTTAACGAAGCGACAGACATAAGTGCCTCTTCTTCGTCTATCTCGGACATAATAACCCACTCCACATCTTCAATACCTACTGGTGAGTAAGCACTCAGAACAGACACGTCACGATAATCAGGAAAGATCTCTACATTGGTATTGCCTGCAACAGCTGCACGGGTACCTTTCGTCTCTACTTTCTGCAGAAGTATCGTACTCTCCTTTGCATTAATCTTGTCCAACACTCCCTGATCGGTACCAAGGCTCTTCATCATTGCGTTATATCCTTCTTTGTCTTCTATAAGAAAACGTGACTGGCTCCTCATGGCAAGATCCTTACCGATAAGATATGTCTCTCCACTGTCACCTAAACCTACATTCTTCCAGTCACTATCGGAAGTCATGACCGCATTAATCTTATCAATCGGCATCTGGAACAGCAGAACACCTACTTTTTCCGTACCGTCAAATATCGGTGATGCTATAAAGCTCGCCGCTCCTTCGTATGATGGTGCATAAGGCTCAAAGTCAATAAGCTTTACGTAATTAGGATCGCTACTGTTGCTTGCATCACGAAAGACCCTTCCAAAATTGGTACTTGCATAAGGCCCATCTTTCAAGGATGTTGTGTAATCCAGCTCCTTGAACACAGAATAGACAATATCACCACTGTCAGGGTCGACAAGGAATATATCATAGTACCCAAACTGGTCCAGGAAATCCCTGATAGCAGGATGGTATTTAGCGTGGAGCTTACTGTAAGAAGATACCTCATCAGCAGCATCAAGATTATGTTTTTCGCCTAATTGATTATGATTAGCCTTTATGTAGTAATATTGCAATGCCAGTGAATCCGCATCAAGCTGATTAAAATAACCGACGGCATCAGGCCCTTGTCCATTATTTTGCTGCCTGTATTCATTGGTAAAATCACTTGTATAGTATGTCTTTAAGGCAGTACGATAATCATCCAGCTTTTCATCTGTTATATCGTTCTGTTTTCTGACATCTTTAAAAGAAGCCTTGAATCCCTTCATTGCATCCACAACCATCCCGTTTTCAGAAAATGTACGTACCTGTTTTCTGATGGTTGAGAAATAGTCCTCTATCTGCTTCTTTTTTGTCTCCCTTACGGAAACCAATTGATTAAATGCCTGCTGTTTTAATGCCTTACTGGATGAATTATTACTAAGGACCCCCATTACTGCAAGAGGCACTAAACCTGCTATCAAAAACAGAATAATTACCTTTGCTCCCATGCCCATCTTCATATGCTACTTCCTCCTTCTTAAAATACATTTGTAAAATTACTTAAGATATAATCCACTGTGTTATTCCGCCGCATGTTGTTTAACAATCTCTATCTCTTCTGATGACAGCACAACTTCGATATCAAGTAGAATTATTATCTTTTCCCTAGTTTTGCCCATTCCCATAATAAAATCAGTATCTATCCCCTGTCCGAAGCTTGGTGTGTCTTCTATCTCTCCGCTCTTGATGTCTAACACTTCAGAGACACTGTCAACGATAATTCCTATTGATGTGTTATTAACCTCTGCCACAATTACACATGTTTCCTGAGTATGCTTCTCTTCAGGCATCAAAAACTTCAATCTCAGGTCTATTACGGGTATTACCTTTCCCCTCAGATTAATAACGCCCTTCATATAATCCGGAGTCTGTGGCACTATTGTAATATCCATAAGACCAATGATTTCTCTCACCCTGAGAATCTCAATACCATATTCCTCATTACCTAAAACAAACGTTAAGAATTTTCCTTCAGTTGCCTCTTGCTTTGTTTCAACGGCTTCCATGCGATTCCTCCTTTCTCTAGTTGAGTGCAAAAACCTTTTATTTTTTTACTTAATTACCTAGTACATTCAAAAAATTGTTACAAATGGTTGCTATCTCTCTTAATTTAATTTTGCTGCATTTAACAAACCATCAAGTTTCTTATCTGATGGTAAGACATGGTAGTTAAATAGATTTTCCAAAATATTTGACATTCCATCAGAAATAGAAAATTTTTCATGATTGTGGTTGCTGTTAAAATTTTGACCATTCGCTCTAAACCCTTCAGCCCCAAACATTAATTGCATTCCTTACTTCCTTTCTTCATAAGAATTTAAGACCATATAGACACTTGTTAAATTACTTTTTGGCATGCCAAGTGAACAGTTTATCGAAAAAGCTGACAGATGTTGTCTCTTCCTGAACTACATAAATAGCAGACGGTCCTTAATATGTTGAAATTACCGCATTCTAGAAAATCAATTATTTTATCCGCTAATTTTGCTTTTTTTGTACGTTCCTTGATATCTTCCAAAACAAGCTCGTTATAATCCTTATCGGATTGCATTCAAAATCCATTAGAATATTTTTAAAATTATTGTTTATATCTGACACATTTTTTATGTTTTTTTATATTATCCCTTAATTATGCCAATTTAATATTTATACAAGTTATTAATTAACATATACTTGAGTTTATAAAATAATTATTTTTGTTTATTTTTAATTTGTTGGAATTACGAAGAGAATCTACAGAAGCCTTGTTAAAAAACGGCGCATATAGAGCACTTACCGTTTGATAAAAGAAGCAAGTGAACAGTATGAGAAAGGAAAAGTACAAGTTTCGTACTTCCTGACACAAAATGAAAAAGGAGGAACAATTGAAAAAACCTATGACATGTTCAAGGAAGGACTTTCAATAAAGCAAATTGCAGAAACCCGCAATCTTGCAACTTCTACTATCACGGGACACCTTGAAAGCCTGATTAAGAATGGCCGTGATATCGAAATAGACCGTCTCATTGATCCAGCTAAGCGTAATACAATCAAGGAGATATTTGTTGCCCTCAAGACGTGGAATACAGTGCCCATTGTTGAACACTCCAAAGGTACTGTAAGCGGTGATGATGAAAAGCTAGTGAGGGCCTGGGGTCTATGTTCAACAAAAAATATCGGCGCAGGAGACAAAGGCTATAACTAGCGGCGGGATGAGCAAGGTATAAAAAACACCTACATCCCTCACTGTATGAAGAATGTAGGTGTCTATACAATGAATCAATATTGATAATTGATTATCTAGCTTTTATCAACTGCTCTCTTTTTCTGTCTTCGTCTCACTGCTGCACCTGTAAGTCCAACTAAGCCGATACCAAGCAGGGCAAAAATACCCTTTTCATTTTTTCTCCTTCATTTCATTCAGACAGAAATATCAACGTATTTAATCTTTCACTTCGCTTTTACCCTCTCGATAAGTCACCGAGTAACTCCTGTACAAATAAAAATAGCCATTGCCATCCGTACTATGGATGATACAAGAGCTTATTCATACGTCATTTTAATTTTATTATGACAGGATGCTTTTCCCATAATTAGTTTCTGTACGGGAATTCCTAAGCGTAATAATAGTCGTATGTTATGTATAGTATGAGGCAGTAGAAACCCTTGCAAATTGGGAGTAAACTGATACAATTCAATTCCTTAAGTTGTTGTACA